>WNGR01002182.1_pt1 | contig 47401 bp, 51 predicted proteins | sample 5407581 | NCBI WGS metagenome assembly WNGR01 (sample SAMN13153383, study PRJNA577476) | soil metagenome | isolation source: 80 cm soil or saprolite under Garry oak tree replicate 2 | place: USA:California | collected 2016-06-15 | reverse complement strand
ACCTCTCATGAACACGGAAAAGGGAGAGCGTCACTATGGACAGTCTCGTGTTTGATCTCATGCAACAGGAGAATTTTGAGGCAATATACTTCTTCCAGGAAAAGACAAGTGGCCTGAAAGCAGTTATTGCCATTCACGATACTACCCTGGGACCTGCTGCTGGGGGCATTCGCATGTGGAACTATGGCTCGGAAAAGGAGGCCATCCAGGACGCCATACGACTGGCACAAGCGATGACCTACAAATGGGCCGCCGCGGGCGCAAACCTCGGTGGGGGCAAATGCGTAATCATTGGCGATCCCAAACACGAGAAAACCGAGAGCCTATTACGCCGCCTGGGACGTTTCATCCAGCGCCTGAATGGACAGTTCCTGGCGGGACCGGATGTTGGAACCACGATCCAGGATATGGACGTGATTGCGCAAGAATGCTCCTTCATTGTTCCCGCCTCGGAAGAGAAGGGCGGATCAGGGGATTCGAGTCCAGCCACCGCCACGGGTGTGGTACAGGCCATGCGTGCCTGCCTGCAAGCTCTATCTGGAAGCCCTGATTTACGTGGGCGTACGGTTGCCATTCAGGGAGCAGGAGCCGTGGGCAGAGCCGTCGCGGAACGCTTAGTCCAGGCAGGAGCAGTAGTCACTATTGCCGATATCGACCGTGAACGTGTCGAACAGGTCGCGGCAGACTACGGCGTGAGCATCGCGCATCCTGAAGAGATCGTGTATCTACCCGTCGATATCTACTGTCCCTGCGCGCTGGGAGCGATACTCAACGACACGACCATTCCCAATTTGCAGTGCCAGATCGTGTGCGGCTCAGCCAACAACCAGCTTGCCGAAGCGCGTCATGGCGAGATGTTGGCTCAACGCGGCATCCTCTACGCCCCAGACTACATCGTCAATGCCGGGGGCGCGCTCTGGAGTATCGAGAGCCTTGCTCCCGGTGGCTTCGACCGGCAGCGCGCCGGAGCCGCGGTCGCGCGCATTTTCGAGACAATCACGATGGTGATCGAGCTGGCAAGAGAACAGAACATCTCGACCGCACGCGCCGCTGATCTTCTGGCAGAGCGACGCATTGCCGCAGTACCAGGGCAGGGGCAAGCCCAGCCCGTACCCTAGACGAAGCACGACCACCCCACCGTATAGGGTACGGGCTGGGCTTGCCCCTGCCCTGGGAATCCTTGCTTCAACGCACCCTTTCTCGAAACATGATGTGCAAAAGGGTTGTCCAAAGATTGAGCTACCTGGTAAAATTGGGAACACGGGTCCAATAAAACATATAAGTAGAAAGAAGGATTTTGGATGCCAATAGCATATCTTAACGACACCGATTTATTTTACACAGAGCATGGTAGCGGGATACCATGCCTGGCGATGCATGGTGGACTGGGTCTTGATCACATGCATTTGCGCGCGTGGGACGTTTTTGGGAATTTCTTGCACCTCGTCTATTATGACCACCGGCATAATGGGCGCTCTGGTCGCCCTCCACTAGAGACGGTAACCCATGCGCAATTAGCAGATGACGCCGAGGCGCTGCGCCAGCATCTCGGCTTAAAGCAGGTAGCCGTGTTCGGTCACTCATACGGGGGATTCATCGCCCTAGAATATGCACTGCGCTATCCTCAGTCAGTATCACATCTGATTCTCGCCGATACAGCTCCGGCATGGAACTATGTTGAAGAGATCGGGCAGAATGCAGTATCAATGGGAGCGACGCCAGAGATGATGGAAGCCCTGGCAGCCACACCTGAGAACGATGAGGAATTCAAAAACATGATGAAGGTTCTCGCTCCTTTGTACTTCTATCGCATAACTCCAGAAATCCAGGTAGAGCTTGATGGGTTAGCAGACAATACCATTTTTTGTGCAACCGTGGGCCAGCATCAAGAGAGTTTACTTGAGACCTATAATGTGACTTCTCGTTTGAGCCAAATTACGTGTCCAACCTTGATACTGGTAGGACGCCATGACTTTATCTGCCCACCATCGCAGGCACAGATCATGCATAAGGGCATTCCCAATTCACGCCTTGTCGAATTCGAAAACAGTGGCCATTTCCCATGGGTTGAAGAGCGTGAGAAATTTATACAGGCTGTGAAAGACTGGTTCGAGATAGTATGGAGGGCTGGCTAGACGGAAGCGAATGCTGCTCGCAATGCCCGAGCCGCTTCAGCCAGGGCCGAATTGGCCTGCTGCGGTACTATGGTTCTCATGTGCATGAAGCTGTGAACCATACCGTCATAGCGAGAAACGGTGGCAGGAACGCCCGCCTCCAGCAGCCGCTGCCCATAGTACTCTCCCCCATCTCGTACCGGGTCACACTCGGCGGTGATGATCATCGCCGGTGGCAAGCCATGCAGATTCGGAGCTAGAGACGGGGCGGTATAGGGATGCGAGCGCTCCTCCTCGTCAGGTACGTAGAAATCTCTGATGATGAGGAACTCTTCTTTGGTAAACATATACCCGTCATAGTCCTTCCAGGAAGCGGTGGTGGGCCGGAAGTCACCTACGGGGCAGATTAACAACTGGAACACCAGGGCCGGTCCGCTCCGATCCCGGCTCATAAGGGCGATGGCAGCCGCAAAATTGCCACCCCCGCTCTCTCCACCCACGGCAATCTGCGCAGGATCACCCTTGAACTGCGCGGCATGAGCGGACATCCAGCAGGTAGCGGCATAACAATCTTCTAACCCGGCAGGAAATGGGTCTTCGGGGGCCAGGCGATAGTCAACGGTCAACACCAGGCAACCTGCCTCACGACATAAATACCGGCACATGATCTCGTGGGTATCCAGATCGCCCGCGCACCAGCTTTTTTGAAAGAACATCAGGACCGGGAAAGGGCCGCTGCCTTCCGGTGTATAGAGCCGCACCAGGAGGTCTCCCGCCGGGCCAGCAATCACCCGGTTCTCAACATGCACGCCCGGCTCCAGTTCACTGGCCAGAGCCGCCATCGGCTTCGCCTTCTCGATAGCAGCACGTTGTTCGGCCAGCAATACCATTGGCTCTCTGGGAACGCTCCCGGCCTGAGCCAGCATCCCTGCCTGTTCCATAAACGCCCGTATATGTGCATCGAGTGGCATGTTTACTTCTCCATCAAGCGCGAGACCCCTATTCCGCCCTCACCAGTTCGAATAGTCCAACACCCGGTAATGAGCAATGCTCCATGCTCTGTACACCTGTAACAGTGCTGGTCAGCATTATACAAGCCGGTTTGGCGGCCCCCGTCTAATACGCGCTCGATATTCTTCAAACGACTCTTCCGAGCCTTCTAATTCAACCCACCATGTCGCCCCGGCTTCTTGATACGCCTGGACGATCTCAGATCCATTTTGCGCACCAGCCGGGATTTCACCATTCACCGCCACGTCAAAAGGATCAGCACTCTCTCGATAAGTTCTGATATATGCAACAATTTCACGTACCTCTTCAGGCGTCAGCAGTTCACCCGTTACCTGGTTGACCGTCATCAGGTAGATGCCATCCCAGCGTGCCGCTCTGCGAAGTGGTTTACGGTTCGGCCACCCGCCAGCGAGCCAGACGGGGATGCGAGGGGATTGAAGCGGTTTGGGAAGCATTTGTGCATCATTGACCTGGTAATGTCTCCCCTGGAAGCTGAAAGGTTCACCCAACCACAATCCTTGCAAGACTTCCAGCCCTTCATCCAATTTTTCGGCCCGGGCCTTGAGATCATAATCTTCCCCGAACGTGGTGAAATCGAGGGCTTGATAGCCTGACCCTGCTCCAAAGACGAGCCTTCCATTCGACAGGTGGTCAATAGAAACCGTCTCACGCGCCACCTGCCAGGGCCGACGTCGAGATAAGGGAGTCAGTAAGGCCCCGAGGCGCATACGTTGAGTGCGCATCGCAATAGCAGAGAGCGCGACCCAGGGGTCTACGATAGGAACACCAGGTTGATCCTTCGCGAAGAGAATGTCCCAGATGAAGAAGCCATCCCATCCGGCTTCCTCAGCCTCAGCAGCAAGTTCAGCCAATTTACGCGCATCGGCATACGTTCCAGCCGTCGGGATATCAAGCCCATATTTCATTGCCATACCCTCCGTTTCTTGTTCTGTAGGGGCGTGGGCTTGCCCCGCCCGCGGCTCTCTCTGGCTGCTTATCGGGCCGGGCAAGCCCACGCCCCTACAGAATCCTTTTTCTCATAAATGCGGCGGCGCTTGTTTGATACGTGCCCGCATACCCTCCACTCCGCCTTGCGTCTCAGGCGTACCCCACACGGCCTCTAGCCACCATGTTACACCGGCCTCGACGAATGGTTGCACAATTGAGGCCGCTTTCTCATGGTCCTCACCGGGCGTTTCGCCTTCCATTACAATATCAAATGGCGTCGTTTCGATACGATGCTCATTGATGTATGCCCTCATCTCTTGAATGTCCGCCGGAATCATCTCTGCGAAAGAGCCATCGTCATTCATCTTTGCGGGAATCACGCCGTCATAACGCAGCACGCGCTGCATGGATTTCTTTCGCGGCCATGCTCCAACTACCCAGATCGGGATGCGAGGAGACTGTACAGGTGGCGGTAAGAAGGTCATTTCCTGTATGTGATAGTGTTCTCCATCGTAACTGAACGGCTGCCCGCTCCATAGACCAGTAAGAATATCCAGGCTCTCGTCGAGCATCTTTGCCCGTTTTTTACGGTCTAACTCTTCACCTACCTTGCTGAACGCCCCATCGCCTACCCATCCTAACCCGAGCGGGAGCACAAATCGACCATGAGATAACTGATCCAGGCTCACCGTCTCACGGGCAAGCTTCCAGGGACGCCGTCGTGATGGAGGGGTCACCATCGGTCCAATTCGCACACGCTCCGTACACATCGCCATAGCGGTCAATGCAACCCAGGGATCACATACTGGTCGTCCCTTGAGGCCACTCGTTTCGGAGTGAACAGAGTCCCACACGAAGACACCATCCCATCCGGCTACTTCAGCATCATGGGCAAGATCGGCTAGCATTCGAGCATCCACCCCTACGTTTGGTAAGGTCACTCCATACTGCATAAAGGTCTCCTCTTCATGTATGTTCTACTTATGTTTAGCACGCATATTATATACGATCATTCTTGACACCGACTGTCATATTTCAATAGGCAAGAGAAGCTTGACACTCTCCTGGTCAGCTACAAATTGGAAAGTGCTGCAAAAACCTATTTACAACACTTTCCCGGTATGCTATTATGTACCGTACCCGGGGATGTAGCTCAGCTGGGAGAGCGCGACAATCGCACTGTCGAGGTCAGGGGTTCGAGCCCCCTCATCTCCACCGTATCGTATCCCATACCATTCTTCTCTTTGATGAAATTGCCTTGCAAATCGCAAAGAGTTGTGGTATAGTATACGTTACAGTCAGCACATGAATATGTGATGAGCAGGAGTAGTAGGTCAAAATTCCATGCAGAGAGTAGCCGGGTGGTGCAAGGCTACATCGTCAGACCGAACTCGCCTGTGAACAGCAAGCGTGAAGAACATGTAGGAGCCTGGTTTACCACAACCGTCTAGCGCTTGCCGGATCGCCCGTTATCGCGTACAATGAGTAGACATCGTACTCATTCTCGGCAATACACTTTGGGCCTGTAGCGCAGCTGGAAGAGCGCATCCATGGCATGGATGAGGTCAGGGGTTCGAGCCCCCTCAGGTCCACCATTTGGCTTTGCCATCCGAGATGAATTCGATCAAACAAGGGTGGTACCACGAAATGACCTTTCGTCCCGCGGGGATGAAAGGTTTTTTTATGAAGGGAGAACATGGCTATGATTACACGCACAAAGTATAGTCCGAAGGAAATTGAGACGAAATGGCAAACGCAGTGGGAAGCGCAGCAGCTCTACCATGCTCCCGATGACTCACCCAAACCCAAGTTCTACAACCTGGTGATGTTGCCTTATCCCTCCGGTGATCTGCATATCGGACACTGGTTTAACTATACCGGCACCGATACCTATGGCCGCTTCATTCGCATGCAGGGCTACAACGTCATGCAGCCTATGGGCTTCGATGCCTTTGGCCTGCCCGCCGAAAATGCCGCCATCCAGCGCGGTATCCAGGCGCGCACCTGGACACTGTCCAACATCGACAATATGCGCAGACAACTGCGTAAGATGGGCGCGCAGTGGGATTGGGATCGCGAAATAGTCTCCTGCCTGCCGGACTACTATAAATGGACGCAGTGGCTGTTCCTGCAATTCTATAAGCACGGGCTGGCCTATCGCACCAAAGCCCCGGCAAACTGGTGTCCAAGCTGTAACACCACTCTGGCAAATGAGCAGGTACTGGCGGATGGCACCTGCGAACGCTGCGGCACCACCGTCATTCGCAAAGAGATCGACCAGTGGCTGTTCAGAATTACAGACTATGCTGATGAACTGCTGGACTTCTCCAAAATCCAGTGGCCCGAAAAGACCATGACCATGCAGCGCAACTGGATTGGGCGCAGCGAGGGCGCAGAGATTCGTTTCTACACAGAGATCGATGGCAAGCGGGAAGAGATTCCCGTCTTCACCACGCGCCCGGACACCATCTATGGCGTGACGTTCTTCGTGCTGGCCCCCGAACATCCCTGGGTCGAGAAGATCACCACGCCCGAGCACCGTGCCGAAGTTGACGCCTATGTTGACCAGGCGCGGCATATGAGCGAGATCGAGCGCATGAGTACGGAGAAGGAGAAGACGGGCGTCTTTACCGGCGGCTACGTCACTAATCCCGTCAATGGCGAGCAGGTTCCCGTCTGGATCGCCGATTACGTGCTGATGGGCTACGGTTCGGGCGCGATTATGGGCGTTCCGGCGCATGACCAGCGCGACTTCGAGTTTGCCCGCAAATTCGGCATCCCCATACGCGAGGTGATCCGACCAGTTGACGAGGACCCAGGCGACCCTGCAACGTGGACAGAAGCTAAATTGCACCTGGGCGTGATGGTCAATTCCGGGCCGTTCGATGGCACGCCAGCGGACGAGGCCATAGCGGTAGTTACGCGCTACCTGGAGGAGCAGGGCATCGGCAAGTTCACCGTCTCCTATCGCCTGCGCGACTGGCTGATTAGTCGGCAGCGTTACTGGGGCGCGCCCATCCCGATCATCTACTGCCCGACAGATGGCATGGTGCCTGTGCCGGAAGATCAACTGCCGGTCAAGCTGCCCGAAAATGTGCAGTTTAAGCCGACAGGCGAGTCGCCACTGCGCTATGAGCCGGACTTTGTGAATACTACCTGCCCGGTGTGCGGTGGTCCAGCCACGCGCGAAACCGATACGATGGATACCTTTATGTGTTCGTCGTGGTACTTCCTGCGCTACGCCGACCCGCACAACGATCAGCAGGCCTGGAGCGAGGAAGCTATGCGGCGCTGGCTGCCCGTCGATCAATACATCGGCGGAGCGGAACATGCCGTCATGCATTTACTGTACTCGCGCTTCTTCATCAAGGCGCTGCGCGACATGGGCCATTTGCATTTCGACGAGCCTTTTCTGCGGCTGTATCACCAGGGAACCGTGCTGGGACCCGATGGACAGAAGATGTCCAAGTCGCGTGGCAACGTCGTGGCTCCCGACGATATCGTCGAGAAATATGGCGCGGATACCGTGCGTGCCTACCTGATGTTCATGGGACCATTCGACGCGGGCGGCAGCTTCCTGCCCGAAAACCTGGAGGGCGTATGGCGCTTCCTGAACCGCTTCTGGAGCCTGGTCAATGATGCCTGGGTTGAGCATCCCAGCGGTAAAGAGATCGGTGAAAGCCAGGCTATCGAACGCCTGCGCAACAAGACCATCAAGCGCGTGACCGAGGAGTTCAGCAATTTCCGCTTCAACACGGCCCTGGCCGCGCTGATGGAGTGTAATAACGCGCTGATTAAGCAGCAGCACGAGCCAGTTGCGCACAGCGCCGCCTTCCGCCGCACACTGGAATCGATGATGCAACTGCTGGCTCCCCTGGCGCCACACATCACCGAGGAACTGTGGCACCTGACCGGCCACAGCGGCAGCATTCACCAGACCTCGTGGCCCATATACGACGAGGCGCTGACGCACGATGAAACCTTCACCCTGGTAGTGCAGGTTAACGGCAAGGTGCGCGAGCGCATCGAGGTCTCCTCCGACATCAGCGAAGGCGAGGCGCGCCAGTTGGCCCTGGACAACCCGCGTGTCGCCTCATTCATCGGTGATAACACGATACAGAAAGTGATCTATGTACCGGGTAAACTGGTCAATATCGTTGTGAGAAACTCGTAGCAGGCTGTCAATCTTGAAGGAATGGATGACATGTAGGGGCGCAATGAATTGCGCCCACATTCCAGGCCGATTCACGGGAACAAGGGCGCAATTCATTGCGCCCCTACATTTCGTCTGAATCCTGGCAATCCAGCAGATAGAATTAAGGTGTCGTGTTATATGGATAAAGGGCCGTCACCGTATAGCTCCACATATCCTGCACTGTTTTGAAAGCCCCCCATAAGCTTACGTTGTTAATACTCGAATTGCTTGATGGCTGCACTTCCGCTGTTACCTGCAACGATCGTGGATTGCTCATTGTCACCTGAATGGTTCTGATACATGGCATTTCCTCTCTGCCTTTCTCAGTTTCACTTCAGCATTTTCACATGATCAATTCATACTGCCAGCGTATGCTGTAGCTATCCACTAAATCTGAACGTGGCACTTCGTCAGCTATCTCGCAGGATTGTGAGTAATCATCAGTTGAGTATTTGATAGTAGTGTATTGTAGAGCATAATACACCTGGAAGGGTCAGCTTTTCAAGAGGTTTGACGACAAATCTACGCCATTTATTGTAACCTGCCGACGTTGATATATATAGAGAGAGACAGGCGGCGATAGAGATGGTGAAACACAATGCTCCCTTCGAAACATCCTTGAACCACACATCTGTATAGAATTGCCCTGGTATTCATGGAACAAATTGGAGGTAATAAACGTATATGTGACATAGAAATTTTGAATCTCATCACTGCAACACATGTAGTGGCGAGAGGAAACGTAAAGTGACGGATTTCACAGTCCAGGCGTAATTTAGTAGATAGCTGTCGTTCGCATTTCCGCTTATACTTGGCTCATAGGAATAAGAAGTAGAGAAGAGGTGTTATAGGGGCTGAGAGCGAAGTAAACTGATATTTGAAAAAGTACAGGGTTGAACGTCTATCCAGATGTAGGATACAAAAATAGCCGCGCAACCGATACCAATGTTAAAAAAGCGGAATATATCCTGTTCAAGAAAGAAGGAAATTAGTTATGAATCCGCAAATGCAATTTACAAAACCATTAGAAAATCCTGAAATCGTTACGACAGATACTGATACCCTCGTACAGAGCGGTTTCACCCCCGAAGAGGTTGTCTCCATGCTCTACCTGCGGCAGTGGTATCAAACTGGCGGTAGTGATCGTGTTGAGGTTATACGGCATCTTGAATTTCTCAAACTGATGGTTATGAGTGGGAAGATCGAATTGTAGGAAGTGTATGCTATTATCCGGTGGGGACAGACCTGGTCACTACATCTCGGTGTATATTCTTATTATTCTTAACCCGACGGAGGTGTAGTAGTACCGGTACTGTCCCCGCTTGATTTTTTCCTCTCTACAAACCGATTTTTCTTTACACATCCAGGTTGCCAGTCTCTACTGGCTGTTGCTCCCAGATTTTGACCATGCGCGCGAAATCCTCCACCGCCTGTGGCCCCGCTACTTTCAACCTCTCCATAAACTTACCCCGATCGTTAACGCGGAAGCCCGCGAACTCAGCATAAAAGGCCGTTAAGCGTTCGCCAGCGCGCCGTCTCTCACGCGTATTAGCCCGGTAATTCAGCATCAATTCGATGGTGGGCGGGTCAGTCCAATCGGAACGGAAGAGTATCCTCCCTCCACGCCCGACGAGGTACGTCATATTGGGCAGATCACTATAAAACAAATGCCCCGTACCCGACAAATCATCAACAAGGATCGGCCGTTCAATATGGCAATGCTCACGAAACGCCCGCGCATGCGCGATTTTCTGCTCCATACTCGTGTGTGCAGGATAGTTCTCCCCAGGGTGCGCCTCGCGCGTGTAGACAAACACGAAAGTGAAGCCCTTATCGGCAAACGCCTTCGCCATCGGTTCAAGCGCTGGCGCCGCCAGCGAACAATACGGTCACGTGAACGACCCAAACTCAATCACCACATCCCTATCTCGCCAATAATCGCTCAAACGCACCGCCTGACCCGTATCGAGCAAGATAGCGGTGAAGTCTGGCGCAAGAGAACCAACATGCGCGCCAGAGGGAAAGCTGTCGAAGTCTCCCTGGCCCTCGAAGAAGGTGTAGTTGTAGATGTTGGGGTCGGTCATGGATGAATTCTTTCATTAAAACTATGGCTTCCAGCCGAGTTTACGATAAGCATCTTCTCGTGGTCATGCGCACATTGCAGAGCTTCGGCGATTTGCCGAACGTAGCTTGCAATTGTGTCCAGAGGCAGTTGTGTTCCCTTTGGTTGGCGCAACGTACCTTTGGGCGCGTAGGCCATGATGAGAAAAGGGACGCCACGCTCGATGCCAAAGTCCAGCAGTGGCACAATATTGGGGTGCTGCACGCGAAAGAGAACTCGCACCTCGTTGATAAAGTCTTGCAAGTTTTCACTGTGGGTCAAGCGCGCCTGCAACACTTTGACGGCAACAGGAGTGTTATCCTTGATATGTTCACCTAGATAAACATCACCGAAGTTGCCACCTCCCAACGTGCTGGTCAGGCGATACTCTCCAAATTGTTCGCCGAGGTGGTCAGCCATAGTCCTTCCCTCACATGCTGTTCTCGCTGCCTGTCCCCTCTATAAGAGGCGCTATGATCACGTGAGGAATGGCAGCGCTCATTTGCCGCGCAATCTCGGGGGCTATGCGCGCATCGGTGATCAACGTGTGGACTACGTTAAGAGGCGCAATCAGACTGGCCAGCGTGAGATTGAATTTCGTATGATCAGCCAGAATAAAGACCTGCCGCGCGCATTTGATCATCTGACGCTTGACTGGAATCTCTTCTGGAAAAGGACTGGTAAGCCCATGGTGCAAAGAAATCCCTCGCAGGCCAATGAAGGCCTTATCCACGTAGAATTGACTCAGCGCCTGTTCAGCGATCATGCCGATAAATGAATAGGAGCGCATGAACAATGTCCCACCTGAACAGATAACGGTCAGGGTTGGATTCGACTCGTTTAATGTCATCAGCTCTTTGCTTATGTAAAGAGAGTTGGTGATAACTGTCAAGTCTCGTTTCTTCGCGAGATAAGGAAGCACGTAGTGGTTCGTCGAGCTGGCGTCAAGTATGATCGTTTCACCATCGTGAATATGTTCAGCCGCGCACTGCCCAATGGCCTGTTTCTCTTCTATGTATTCATTCAGTCGATTTTCATAAGTCGGTACGAATCTGCGCAATAGCGTTTGCGACGAGTAATCGATAGCGGTAGCTCCTCCGCGCGTTCGCATAATCAAGCCCTGTTCGTCAAGCCAGGTAAGGTCTCGCCGTACCGTCGCGGGTGAGGTCTCTAACCATTCGGCGATTTGCGCCACGGTGGCCGTTTTATGCAAATTGACGGCTTTAACTATGTTCATGCGGCGTTCTATCGCCAGAAACGCGCGACCATCATCGCTGAATGTCTCATTACTGAGAACGCTTCCAGATAAACCATCTAAAGCGCCTTCTGTCATATGATCTCCCATACCATGCAATCTGTCAAAAGAGTATCTAACTTGATTATTATTGATTATAACATTTTCAGGAGAAAATACAAATGAGCATTCACTTAGACAGAGTATTTCTATGGCTCTTGTCAAGCGATGGAGCTTCACAGGAGGCGTCTGGCCATCTGCTCAAATCTAGCAAAGAGAATGTTAAGTGGATATTATCCGCACTCTTGACAAATGTTAAAAACTTGTTTACAATTGATATTAATCAAATTCAATCAAGTTCAATCACATCTTCAAAGACAAAAGGAGGTGAGTGAGCGTTACCTTTCAAGCGGCTTTGATAGAACTCCTTCAGAGTGGAGGGGGAGGCGCCAACTGTTATCGTCGTAGCGATCATTAGTCAGAACGTCGTTGGTATGTACTATTTTCAAGGAGGAACTTGAGATGGAAGACAAAGAATTTGGGGAAATCTCCCTTAACCGCCGTAAATTTCTCGCCGGATCAGCGGCAGTCCTCGCCGGGGGGAGCTTCCTGGCCGCATGTGGAAGCAGTACCTCAACCGGAGGCAGCACCTCCACCCCCGGCTCGACCGGCACGGGCTACACGTTCGTGCTTATACAGGGCGTCAAAGGCGATCCATTCTACGTCACAATGCAGAGAGGTGCTCAGGCGATGGCGGATTCACTGGGGGTGAAGCTCCTCGTCGATGGACCTGCTCAGTTCAGCGCGACCCTGCAGGCGCCTATTGTTGACGCCTACATCGCAAAGAAGGTCGATGTGATGATTATCGCGGCATGCGACAAGCAAGCCATGATCGCGCCGCTACAGCGTGCGAATGACGCGGGCATCAAGGTCATTTCCGTCGATACCTTTATTGGCAATGGCGACTACACCAGTGGCCCTGTGACTTTCCCTCTGTCCTACGTTGGTTCCGATAATGTCCAGGGAGGCATGATCGCCGGGCAGGCCCTTATCAAGGCTATTGGCAATAAAGGCGGCATTTACATTGAAAATGTGACTCCTGGTATCAGTACCACCGATCAGCGGCAACAGGGATGTGAGCAGGCGATTAAAGCTACTAATGGAGTGGTGACGCTCGTTGGCTCGAATTATGACAACGATAGTGCTGCAACCGCCTCACAGCAAGTCTCGGCGTTGTTGTCCAGCAACAAGGGATCACAGGTCAACGGCATCTTCGGCACCAACCTGTTCAGCGCTGAGGGAGCAGCCCAGGCCGTCAAGAATGCCAACAAGCAGGGGCAGATCAAAATCGCAAATTTTGATGCGCCTCAAGAGGCTATCAATGACCTCAATAACGGCGCAGTCGACCTGGTCATCGCCCAGAAACCGTCTGAGATGGGTAGCACCGCCGTTCAATACGGGGTGTACGCCCTGACAGGTAAAACCAGTTCCATTCAGAAGCGCTTCGCCACGGGTTATGTCGTCATCGACAAGACCAATGTGAACGACCCGGCTTCGCAGGCAGCCATTTATAAGAGTAGCTAGTTAGCAGGCCGGTGGCTTCTTGCCACCGGCCCGGGAGCGATCGATGAACGTATCTAATGCAGCTCCACCGGATGCTAAGGAGAGCCAGTCAGGGAAGACAGCTCTGAAGCCACTTGAAATCGTAAGCAAGGGGTGGTCGTGGCTATTTCTGCTTCTGCTGATTATCTTCTTCTCTATCACCGGACAGGGCTTTCTGAACCTTTTTAACTTCCAAACTATCGGGGCAGATATGTCTCTGGTGTTGATAATGGCATTGGGCCAGACTTTCGTCATTCTCTCTGGAGGCATCGATCTCTCAGTAGGCTTTGTGATGGGATTAGCGTCAGTCGCCGCGGCCCTGGTCATGAGTAGTATGGGGGGAAGCGCGCCACTATTCGTTGTGGTACTGGTCGGCCTGGCTGTCGGCCTGGGTGTTGGCCTCATTCCCGGCCTGGTGAACGGCCTGATCATTGCCAGACTGCGTGTGCCGCCCTTCATTGTCACACTGGGTATGTATGGTATTGCTCGTGGCGCGGGCTTTATTCTCTCGGGTGGGCAACCCGTCAGCATACAGACGAATGGCATCGGCCAGATCGGTAATGGGTACCTGCTGTACCTCCTGCCCGATGGACGCATCAGCTTCTTCCACCTGCCCTCAAATCTAGAGGGAGTACGTCCCAGTCAGATTGTTCAACTGCTTCCCTTTCCCTTGATTTTCCTGGTCGTTGTGGTCCTCATTTGCGCCTGGCTGCTCTCGCAGACACGCTTTGGAAGACACACCTACGCCGTTGGTGGGAGCGAAGAGGCTTCGCGGCGCGCGGGTATCCCTGTGGTTCGCCACACCATTCTGATCTATGTGCTTTCGGCGCTCCTGGCCTCTCTGGCGGGTGTGCTCTACACGTTGCGCTTCAGCAACGGGGCCGCAGATGTGGGTGATCCACTCCTGCTCACCTCCATCGCGGCGGTGATTATCGGTGGGGCCTCGCTCTTCGGAGGCGAGGGAACTATTCTCGGCACGGTGATCGGCGCGCTGATTATCTCGATCATTCAGAATGGCCTGATTTTTCTGGGTATTAATCCGTTCTGGCAGTTCATTGCCGTGGGCACGGTGATTATCCTGGCCGTTCTTGTCGATCAGGCGAAAAAGAGGCTGGTTTAGCGCAGTTAATGGGAACAGGAGAAAAACATCATGGCCGATGCACAACCTATCTTACAAGTCAAAGACCTCTATAAACGCTTCGGCGGCCTGGTCGCGGTAGATCACGTCAGCCTGGACATTCACCCCGGCGAAGTGGTAGGGCTTCTCGGAGACAACGGTGCCGGCAAGTCAACGCTCATCAAAATGATCTCCGGTGCCTATAAACCCGACGGCGGCCACATTCTTCTGAACGGTGAAGCAGTATCGTTCGCCACACCGCTGGAAGCGCGACGGCGCGGGATCGAAACCATTTATCAGGACCTGGCGCTGTGCGAAAACCTTGACGCCAGTGCAAACATCTTCCTGGGTCGCGAGAGAATGCGCCATCAACTCGGCTTTTTAAGAGTGCTTGATCGCCCCTTTATGCTGCGCCAGGCGCGCCAGGTCCTCGATCAACTGGACATCCGCATTCCTGAGCTGCGCAGTCCTATCCGCCAACTATCTGGCGGTCAACGCCAGGCCGTCTCTATTGCCCGCGCTGTCTACTGGAACGCCCATTTAATGATCATGGACGAGCCAACTGCCGCACTGGGTGTACCAGAACAACTCAAAGTGCTGGAACTGATCCGCACGCTACGCCATCAGGGCGTTCCTGTCATTCTTATCAGCCACAACATGCAGGATGTTTTTGCTGTGGCGGACCGCGTGATCGTGATGCGCCGTGGCAGCAAAGCCGGAGAGGCACGGATCAGCGACACCAATGAGAATGATGTGGTGGGTATGATGGTTGGCGCTGAATACAAACAGGTGTTGAAGCAGATTCATGACGCGCCGGAAGAGGTGCACATTACAACGTACGACGAGAACGATAAAGCATTCGAATAGTGCAGATAGCAACTTGAGGATATTGACTATGTTAACTCAAATTCAGGTACGGCAGATGCAAGAGCGAGCGGCTCAGATGTTGGCTCAAGCCGGTATAGTGGTGACATCGCAGGAGCAGGCGCAGATCGAGGTAGTTGATTTTAACCTGAACGAACTGGAGCGCACAGGTCTAGAACTTGTCATTTATATCAACAACGATCGTTACTGCGCTAAAGAACTGGTCATGACACCACGTCAGACCTGCGCGCAGCATCGCCATCCGCCACTCAGCGAGGCCAACCCGGGCAAGCAGGAGACGTTTCGCTGCCGTTGGGGCAAAGTCTGGCTCTACGTAGAAGGCGAGCCGAACCGGGCCATCCAGGCGCTCGTGCCCCAAGGCAGCGAACCACACTATACGGTCTTTCGCGAGATCGAACTGCATCCAGGTGATCAGTATACTATCCCCCCAAATACCTGGCACTGGTTCCAATCCGGAGACGAAGGAGCTATCGTCTCCGAATTTTCGAGTCCCAGCTATGACGAATTTGACGAGTTCGTTGATCCGCGTATCTCTCGCTTCACCAGGGTCTCTGAATAAGCAATTTACCGCGCGGGGCTTTGTTGTGAAAAATACGAGTTTGATTGGTTGAAGAGAAAGGTAGCGAAATAACTGGTGGCTGAAGATAACTTACCTGTGCCCAACAAGATCACTTCCGGGAAATACCGACGTATGCTGACTTTATCCGACGAGCGTGGCGTCATTGCGGCCCTGGCCATAGACCAGCGCGGATCGCTCAAGAAGGCCCTGGCAGCCCTCACCCGGCGAGATGTCACGGTGCCCGAAATTGTGGAGTTCAAGACGCTGGTGTCTGAGATCCTTACTCCCTACGCGAGCGCGATACTGCTCGATCCCGAGTATGGATTGGAGGCAGCCGAACAACGCGCCGCCGGGACTGGCCTGCTTCTCGCATATGAAGTAACGGGCTACGACGCAACAACCAGGGGGCGACTCCCAGCGCTGGAGCCAGAGTTGTCTGTCGCGCGCATTGTCGAGGCTGGTGCAGATGCCGTCAAAGTGCTGATCTACTATGATCCCGACGACGACATATCTATCAACATCGTGAAACATGCCTTTGTAGAGCGTATCGGAGCTGAGTGCCGCGCCCATGACATCCCCTTCTTCCTGGAGGTAGTCAGCTACAGCGATAGCATCGGAGACGAGAAGGGCCTGGCTTTCGCAAGGGTGAAACCTGAGAAGGTTGCGAAACTGGCGCGGGAGTTTTCCAGATCGCGCTATAGCGTTGATGTACTCAAGCTGGAAATCCCCATCAACATGCAATTTCTGACGGACCCTGATCAAAGCGGGCCTTTTGCCTATACGCATGATGAAGCCATGCAACACTTCCGCACTGTCGCAGCGGAAGCGCGCGTCCCTTTCATCTTTCTTAGCGCGGGAGTGAGCGACGCGCGTTTCCTCGCCTCACTCGCGCTGGCGAATGAAGCGGGGGTTCCCTACGCGGGCGTGCTCTGTGGCCGGGCGACCTGGCAGGAGGGCCTACCGGTGTACGTCAATGGCGGCACGCAGGCGCTGCGTGGCTGGCTGGAACATCAGGGAAGGGAGAATATCGAGGCACTGAACAGCGTATTACGCAATGGAGCGCAGCCGTGGTGGAATATCTATGGCGGCAAAGAGAATCTGAATGTAGAAGGGGTCGCCGGGCCATAGTCGAGAGGATTTGTGTGTGTTGATCGCTATGGCCGGGCTGCCCGGAACGGGTAAAAGCACCCTTGGCCGCCTGCTGGCCGAAGCGTGCGCAGGTATAGTACTCGACAAGGATTCCATTCGGGCCGCGCTCTTTCCCATCGACCTGATCGAGTATTCTACCAGGCAGGATGACTTCTGCATGTCGATTATGTTTCAGGTTGCCTCTTACATAATTCGCAATGGCCCTTCCCGGCATGTGATTCTGGACGGGCGAACCTTTTCACACAGGTATCAGGTAGCCGCCCTGGAGCAGTTAGCAGAAGTACTCAATGTACCTCTGAAAATTATTGAATGCGTCTGCTCAGATGAGACGGCGCGCCAGCGACTGGAAGCGAAGGGAAAGATGGGGGCAGAGCACGTGGCAGCCAACCGGGACTATACTCTTTATCTATCAATCAAAGCGCGCTTCGAGCCAATACGCGAACCAAAGCTGGTAGTCAATACAGACGATGACCTGGAGCATTGTCTGGCGTTATGCCTCTCCTATCTGTCCACGTAAAAAACGGAGAGCGTTGGGCTAAGGCCACCTGAAAATTTTTCCAGGCTCAATGGCAAAAAGAGCAAGCAGGGATGCCAGGTTACAGTGACACAGGGCAAGGGAGATACGCAGATTATGAAGATAGCCACAGTTACGCTTAACCCGGCAATTGATCAGACAGTAAGAGTAGATAACTTTCGGCCCAATAGAGTCAATCGAGCGCAGGAGATCAGATTTGATGCCAGCGGCAAAGGGGTCAATGTTGCTTCATTCCTGGCAGATTACGGACATGATATCGCGGTTACAGGGTATCTTGGACAGGCGAATGTCGATATCTTCGAGCAGTTTTTTACATCCAAGGGCATAGATGATTGTTTCGTCCGCATTCCTGGCAACACCCGCATCAATGTAAAGGTCGTTGACGAGGCTAATCAGCAGACAACGGATATCAACATGCCAGGCCAGCCTCCTCCACAGGAATCGATGAATACACTTTTTACGACAATCGGGCAACTGGCGAACTCTTGCGATTGGTTTGTATTATCTGGCTCCTTGCCACCAGGCGTGCCTGGCATGATCTATGCTACCATCATCGCTCAACTCAAACAGCAAAAAAAGCGTATCATCCTGGATACCAGCGGGGAGGCCCTCCGCGAAGGTATACAAGCAGGTCCAACCATCTTGAAGCCCAATATCGAGGAGCTACAGTATCTTGTCGGACATTCGTTGACGAGTGAAGCCGAAATACAACAAGCTGCCTATCAACTCCTGAATGAAGACATCGAGTTGGTCGTTGTCTCAATGGGAAAACGCGGCGCGATGCTGGTTGAGCAAGCTACAACGCTTATCGCGACTCCTCCTAGCGTGACAGTGACGAAGACCTTTGGGGCAGGAGATGCCATGGTCGCCGGTCTCCTGACAGCTCAAATACAGGGGTTGAGCCTGGCTGATTGCGGACGGTTGGCTACCGCTTTCTCGGTGGGAACGATCTCGCATCTCAGCTACGACCTGCCTTCTCGTGATATGCTCCGGCGATATGTTCAGCAGGTGGACATCAGGAATTATTAAGTACTCCTAATGTTCTGTGTAAAGAAAGAAGGGTTTCATTATGAGTGAATTTTCAGGTAGACGCTATCAACGACTCTTTGGCTCGGATGGGCGTTCTGTGATCATCGCCATGGATCATGGTACTACTGATGGTGCTGTCGCGGGTTTTGAAAAACCGGAGCAGGTGCTGGAGCAGGTGATAACTGGTGGCACTGACGCCATCCTGACCAGCATTGGCATTGCCCGCCATTTTAGCAAGCAGCTCAAAGATGTCGGTTTATTGATACGCTGTGATGGGGCCACCTCGCCTCTTTTGGAACGACCGCGCGAACTCATTATAGGCATCGAAGACATTCTCACCACTGGGGCCGATGCTGCCGCCGCTATGTATATGCCGGGCAGCGTGAATGGCCATGGTTCGACGATTTATTTTCCGCGCCTGGCTTCGGAAGCGCACCGATGGAACATCCCCGTGATGGCTGAGGCTCTGCCCTATGGTTTCGAGGATCATCCCGCCGCTCGCGCAGTAGATGCTGTGGCCGATACATGCCGCATGGCCACCGAAAACGGGGCCGATATTGTAAAAACCTTCTTTACCGGTGATCGTGAAAGCTTCAAGAAGGTCATCCGCTCGTGCTATGTACCGGTACTGGTATTAGGTGGTCCTAAAACGCATAGTGACCGTGAATTCCTGACCTCCATTCGTGACGCCCTGGATGCCGGTGCGGCAGGTATCGTCATTGGTCGTAACGTCTGGCAATCCGCATCCCCCACGGCCATGACACAGGCCCTGGTGGCTCTCGTTCACCACGATGTCAGTGCAGATGACGCGCTGCGTATTTTGCAAGCAAACAGATAAGCAAGATACACCGGCCAGGCGTTGTACAGGCTATCGATAAGGCGTTCGCGGAGAGACTGTTCTCATAACTGGATGGTGTATACGAAGGAGTGTCATGGTGTACCTCGTTGGCATTGATGTTGGCACAACGAATACGAAGACGGTCATTTTCGATGTAGAAACCGGGCATATCTGTGCTGTCGGTAGCTGCCGCAGCATAGCGCGTCATCCAGTTGCGGAATGGAGCGAATTCGACGCGGAAGACTTATGGGAAACAGTCCTCAAGAGCATTAAAATTGCCATTCAGCACTGTGATAGACCCGAACGCATCCGTGCTATCTCTGTTTCCAGCATGGGGGAGTCAGCATTCCCACTGGATGCTGATGGAAATGTATTGTACGCTGCCATCGCCTGGTATGACGAACGCGCAGCCGAGGAGGCAAAATGGTGGGAGGACAGGGTTGGTCGAGAGCGCATTTTTACTATTACGGGACATATCCCACACTCGATGTTTGGCGTGAATAAGCTGCTCTGGCTGCGAAACCACGTTCCACAGGTGTTTGCGCGTATACATCGCTGGCTAAGTATTGAAGATTTTGTGTTGTGGAAGCTGAGTGGGAGCTTTGCAACTGATTATAGCATCGCCTCGCGCACGATGCTCTTTGACCAACAGACGCTCACCTGGTCAGAACCACTTCTCGAGCAGGCGGGGCTGTCTGCCGAGTGGTTCTCGCCTGCCTTTCCCAGTGGAACCGCCATTGGTACCGTGCGTAAAGAAGTTGCTGAGATGACAGGCATACCGCAACAGGCAATTGTGAGCACAGGTGGTCACGATCATCTCTGTGGCGCGTTAGCTACGGGAGTAACACTCCCAGGCCAACTGCTGGAGTCAATGGGTACAGCCAGCGTTGTTCTGGCCGTAAGCAACACGTTCAGCCCTGGTCGGGAACTGTTTGAAGCGGGCTGCACCAGTTACACGTATGTCATACAACATACCTATGCAACCCTGGGAATGTTAAACTACGCCGGAGGCGCGCTTGAATGGATTGTTGCTTTGCTCTATGGTCAGGGAAAACATGGGAGCGTCTCGCCAGAGATTTATGCCCAGGCACTACGTGAAGCCGCCGATGTACCTCCTGGCTCGCGTGGCGCTATCATTTTACCCTCCTTCCTTGGTTCCGGCACACCATACGGACAACATGCTGCACGCGGAGCAATGCTCGGACTGACACCTTCTCACAACCGTCCAGAACTGGTGCGCGCGCTGATGGAAGGCCTCGCTTACTGGTTACGCGATAATGTTGAGATGTTTCGTAAGCTGGGTATCGCGCCACCTCAGCCCGAAATCACGGTGATTGGTGGCACGACGCAAGCCACCCCTTTGTTGCAGATCAAGGCAGAAATCACCGGCTGCCCGATCCAGGTACCGCATATTACCGAGGCAGCCGCGACTGGCGCGGCATTGCTGGCGGGTATGGGCGCGCATATATTTCACTCAGGCGAGGAAGCAGCCTCCTCAGTCAAGCACACGGTTCACGTCTATAGACCTGATACGAAGGCGGTCGAGATCTACAACTCGCTCTATGAGCAAACCTACCTGCCAGCCCGTCACTTATACATTTGAGCGGGCATACATGTGAATTGCCACTTGGAACCCTCGCATACCTTGGCAGAAGCAAATCGGCGCTCATAGCGGAAAACGCGCTCAAACGTCAGGTGAATCAACCAGCATGTACGAAAGCAGATCGATATACCGCACTCGATATAAAAATACTCTCCCTCTTCATAGCCAATACACCCAAAAATCAGAAAAACATAACCAGAATCGAACTCCCTACGTACATGTAGTAAAATAGCGCGAGTGACCTGTCTCATGGCACCAGCACAACATTGGCAAGTAATGACATGCAGCGGTTGCTTGTTTAGACACTTATCATAGAATATCCAGGAAGTAAGGGCTTGTATGCGTATAATACTCTACCTCGGAAAAGGCGGCGTTGGCAAAACCACCATCTCCGCGGCAACGGCGGTACGTTCCGCCGCGTTGGGCAAACGAACGCTCGTCGTCAGCACCGACCTGGCGCATAGTCTGGCGGACTGTCTCAATACCCCGTTGACTTCAGAACCAAAACAACTGGCCGCCAACCTGTGGGCGCAGGCTGCGCAACATCTATCGCAACGCCCGCGATGGAAATTGTGAGGGAGTGATCATTGATGCCGCTCCTACTGGGGAAACGGTACGCCTGCTCAGTATGCCCGATACCTTCCAATGGTATGCCGGTCGCATCTCCGGCATCAATTTCAAAAGCGCCACGCTCAGCCTTGCCCGTCCATTCATCAAAGCCTTCATCCCTTCCGGCGAAGTCCTGGAGGCCGTGCAGGTACTGAGTGACCGTGTCAAAGGGCTGCGCGAGGTATTGACCAATCCCGATATCAGTTCGTATCGCCCGGTAGTCAACCCCGAACGTATGGTTATCAAAGAAGCCCTGCGCGCCGAAACCTACCTCGCGCTTTTCGGCTACCCGATTGACGGCGTGATCTGCAATCGCGTCATTCAACCTGGAAATTATCAAGATGCCTTCATGCAAGAAATGTACCGCAACCAGGAGAAGCTGCGCCAGCAGATACACTCGACCTTCGCGCCGCTGCCCATTTGGGAAGCGCCCTACCTTGCGCGCGAAATCATCGGCATTCCGCAACTTGGCAAGTTAGCGCATACCATCTTTGGCGAAGTGGACCCGACACAGGTCTTCTATCGCGGCCCCATCCAGGAAATCACCCGCCAGGGCGACACCTACATCCTGCGTCTGCCACTGCCGCACGTCGAGATGGATAAAGTCCTGATGACCAGGAAAGGTGATGAGATGATCGTCGAAATCGGCAATTTCAAGCGCGACATCACCCTGCCGACTGTCCTGGCGAACCAGGAAGCCAAACTTGCACGTTTCGTCAACAAGGCGCTGGAGATTCATTTCACCGCGCCAGTAGAGGACGCCGAAAAATCAGCGTGAAGCGAGGGATAACATGCCCTCCATTACACACGTGGCCCGCGCAAACGTGGATCATCTATGGTGCCAGGCTCTGATGGCTGTGTAAAGAAACTATCGTCAGTAGAGGTATCGGCAGCCGGCTCCTGTGGACGGGTATCGATATCGCTTGCGCGAGAGCTTGCGATAAAGTCCGGGTCCACCGGCTGGCCAAAGCGTTCATTGGCCTCTAATGCCCCATTGCGGCGCAGGATATCGAGTGCTTCCTTCTGATGTCCATCTGTCCTGACCGTGACGATAATGCGCCCAACATCAAAATGACGCTGATAGTGGTGAGCCTCCTCTTCCGGGATACCTATACTCATCAGCGCGCCAATAATTCCACCCGTCGCGCCACCTACTGCCGCGCCGCCTAGGATGCCCAGCAGGATGCCACCCGCCAGGACAGGGCCGATGCCAGGAATCAGAAGCGCCGCTGCCGCGCCTAGCGCGCCTCCAACAATTCCACCCGCCACAACCCCTTTGGTTGTATTTTCTCTCGTGTCATGCTCCACTTCCCCGGTAGCGGGATTTCCCTCCTCAACTGTCTCGTTGCGTACCGCGTATCCAATCTGGTCATCGGTAAATCCGGCAAAACGCAGTTCATCTATTGCGCGCTGAGCCAGAGCGCGGTCTTCAAACACCCCAACAACGGTTGAGCGATCATCTGTAGCCATGTGTGTACTCCTTTCAAGCGGAAAACACGTCATTAGTAAGAACCATTGGTAACACGCACAGCTTACCGACAAAGTTGCACACGTCCTACGTCTATGTGATGAATAGAGGCGAGCAACGTCTATTTATACAGGAGGATATGTAATGCGTCCAGGTCTCCTCAATACAATTATCATCATCGCCTGCATTATCCTGGTCATCCTGCTTATACTGATCTATCGACGCAGCCGTCAGGGCGACCAGCGCATCATCCAGGTGACGAACCAGATGTTTTTGCCCCTGCTCAGCGCCATCGTCCTCACCATAGGCGTGCTCTATACCAATGAAACCGTTGCCCAATGCACTCAAGGTATCCCCAACATCTTGCGTTACGTAGCCGCCATTGGCGCAGTCCTCATCATCGCGCTAGGCTTCTTACGCTATGCGCTCAGTCAGAACCGGGACCGGCGCCTGATTACCCACCCGGTATTGTTCGCCATCATGCTCGTGCTTGTCATCTTCGCCGTCGAGCAGGTAATTCCATGCATGTGAGGACTTTCCATAGAAAATCTGATCTTGACACTTTCTCAACCTACACACTATAGTAGTGTCACAATATTAAGATCCCATATAGGGACGCGATCATGAACATGAACTATTAAATACAGAATTATGTCAAATCAAACACATACACAACTGACTCCCCACATCGAGCGGGCGCGTAAAGTACTGTATTACGAGCAGCGAGGCAACCACCAGGACAAAATTGTCAGGGGAGGATTGGAATTATTCGCCGTGCGCTGGGCCGACGACGTAAGCTCCATCTGCAAAAGCGCCGGACTCGATCTCAAACCTATACATCGCTTTACCGAACACCTGGAAAGCTACCGCCAACAAGACCCCATGCAGCGCGCCGCCAGCCTGCGCGCCGCGCTCGCCATCCTGAACGAACTCGAAAGTGGGCACCAGCTTGCGGCAGATGATCCAGGGCAACCGGAAGCAGGAACACAAGGGCTACCAGGGCGCCCGCCAGGGGCGCCCCTACCCTATACGGAAAACCACGGCCCGTCGTATGGTACGGGCGCCCCTGGCGGGCGCCCTGGTAGCTCTAGTCGCTCTGCTCGCCCTGCTCCCAATCGTCCTGGTTCCGATCGCCCTGGACCCGATCCCATCCACCTGGAGGCTGGCATGTCCACGAGCCATGCATCCCTCACACTCTTGAGCGCCGAGGTGACTGCTGTACCAGGGGTCGGGCCATCGGTAGCGGCAAAGCTGCGCAGCCTGGGCATTCGTACGGTGCGCGACCTGCTCTTCTACTTTCCGCGCCAGCACCGCGACTATAGCAAGCTCACAAAAATCGCCAACATCCCTTTTGGGGAGGTCACAACTACCCTGGGGCTGATCTGGGAAGTAGAAACTGTACGCACCGGTGGGGGGCGCACGCGCACCATCGCCACCATCTCAGACGAAACGGGCAAAATACGGGTCTCATGGTTCAACCAGTCCTACCTGCAAAAACAGCTGCAGGCTGCGAAGGGCGAATACCTGGTCGTGACCGGCACCAAACGACGCTTTGGCAACAAAGTTGAATTTAATGTACAGAGCCACGAACTGCCAGAACGCGGCGACCTGCTGAGCACCGGGCGACTGGTGCCAATCTATCCACTCACCGAAGGCTTGCATGCCAAGACTTTACGCCGCTTCACCAAATGGGTCGTTGACCGTTACGCGACTATGGTCCCTGAGCATCTCCCGGCCTCGATACGCGGCAAACTGCTGACGCTGCCAGAAGCCGTCTCCCAAATCCACTATCCTGAAAGCGAAGAGATGTTGAAGGCCGCCCGCCGGCGCCTGGGCTTTGACGAACTCTTCCTGATCCATCTCGGTATGCAGGAACGGCGCACGCGCTGGCAGCATGAAGCCCCCCAGGGAAACGCTCTGACCATTGATTTCAAGAAAATATTTATCGACGCCGGCAATCTGAAAGATCTCATGAATGCAACAGAGCAGAACCGTAATATGAGCGATCTCAATCAACCGGGAACAACCCTCTGGTCAAGTATCGCCACCGACAAACCCTTCGAGGCAACCCTGCCATTCCGTTTCACCGATGCGCAGCGGCGCGTGATTATCGAAATCTTCGGCGATCTCGCGCAGAACAGGCCCATGTGCCGCCTGCTGCAAGGAGATGTTGGCGCAGGTAAAACAGCAGTGGCCGCCGCCGCGCTCTTGATGGCTGCCCTCAATGGCTACCAGGGTGCGATCATGGCCCCCACCGAATTGCTGGCGGAGCAGCACGCGCGCAGCATTGGTGACATGCTAGAACCCTTTGGCATTCGTACCGTCCTTGTGACCGGCAGCCTGCGCACCCGTGAGCGCGCAATGGGACGCGCTGCCATCGAGACCGGGCAGGCTATGGTTGCAGTCGGCACACACGCGCTGATCCAGGAGGATGTCACCTTTCAGAAATTGGGGCTGGTCATCGTTGACGAACAGCACCGTTTTGGCGTCGAGCAGCGCGACATCCTGCGACAGAAAGGCTACCATCCCCACATGCTGGTCATGACCGCCACACCGATTCCACGCACGCTGTCCCTCACCATTTATGGTGACCTGGATGTCTCAGTCATCGACAAACTACCGCCGGGCCGTCAGAAAATCATCACAAGCTGGCGCACTGGCGCGCGCAGAGATGAGGCCAACAAGCTGATCGCACAGCAGGTACAAGAGGGCAGGCAGGCCTTCATCATCTGCCCTTTGATCGAGGAATCCGAAACCCTGGCGGTCAAGTCGGCGACGGCGGAATACGAACGCCTGAGCCGCGATGTCTTTCCCCATTTGCGCCTGGGCTTGCTGCACGGCAGTATGAGGGCGGCGGATAAAGACGCGGTGATGCGCAAGTTCCGTGATGGCGAACTGGATATCCTGGTTGCTACCTCGGTGATAGAAGTCGGCATCGACATACCGAACGCGACGGTCATGGTAATCGAAGACGCCGACCGCTTTGGCCTCTCGCAACTGCACCAGTTTCGTGGGCGCGTCGGGCGCGGCGAGCATCAATCCTACTGCTACGTTCTCAGCGCGGATGCCGGCATGCAGGCTCAGGAGCGCCTGGAAGTCTTCCAGCACACCGACGATGGTTTCCGCCTCTCCGAGGAAGACTTGCGACTGCGCGGCCCCGGCGACTTCTTCGGCGTACGCCAGAGTGGCGTCCCGGAACTACACATCGCCGATTTAAGTGATACTCCCTTGATCGAGTATTCTCGGGATCTCGCTGCCAAACTCTGGGAAAGCGATCCCTACCTGCGCAAACCCGAACATACGGCCCTGCGCGAAAAGATGCATTTGTTCTGGCAGAATATGATGGCGCACTAACAAGGCTAAATTTCATGCAAACAAAATCACCCATAAACGAGGATTTTGTAGTAGAAACGTCAACTGCTCTGGCAGAAGAACGTTAAGATATATATGAGTATCTCTTCTCTTCAGAAGAAGGCGCTTATCAACTACACAGGAGGCGTTATATTGGCTATACGTGTATCGTTAATGGTACTGCGCATCGCAGTGCTATTCAATCTCATTACAGGCATCATTTTCTGGACGGGTAATGCAGACCCCCTACAAATTGTACACATCGTGGTCGGTATTATTGCCGTTCTCGCGCTGTGGACACTTGGTATCATGCAGGGTCTCAGAGGTGGCAACTACGGCCTTGTCGCGGCAGCTATCGTCGTGGGTTTGCTGCTGGTGTTCATCGGTCTATTTCAGAAAGGCTGGCTCACCGACTCTAATCACTGGATCATTCAAGTCATTCACCTCTTGATCGGCATTGCGGCCATAGGCCTTGGCGAGATGATCGGTGGACGTTCTCGCCGCATGACGGCAAAAGTACCATCGTAGGCGAAGTATTGTACGGGCGACCCTGGCGGCATTAGCTCCAACTAAATTAAAACTCGACTTGCAGAAAGAAGAGAAATGAGGGACAATCCTTTCGAATCCAAATCTTCTCACGAAAGGAGCGTTCCTCAGATGTATGATAGCGTATGGAGCCAGGGGTTGCCACCCCTGTCAAGCGCACTGGTGCAGCAAGCCCAAGCCCATTTAGTCGAGATTCCCTTCCCCGAGACGATGCCAAGAGCCGTGCAGGAGCCGGATGAGGCGCGTCCCGTTGCCAAGTCAGGACGAGGCGCGCCCCAGCAGATCACCTGGCCGCATCTGTGGCTGGGGCTGCTGTGGAGTGTGCTGTTGGGGATGGAGAACTACCAAGACTTGCGCCGCACCGTGGCGCGGGAACAACTGGGCAGCTTTGGGCCCGTCAAGCTGACGAGTAGTGCGCTGGTGAAACGCTTGGTGCAAGGTGGGGTGCCGCCCTTGCAGCAGTTATTTGTCCTACTGAGTCACTGGGTAGCCCAGCGGCTGACCCCAACGGTCGTTGCCACTACGCTGGCCAGCTTTGCCACCCACATCGTGGCACTGGATGAAACCACACTGGATGCCCTCTCGCGTCACCTCAGTTGGCAGCGCGTCTTGCCCAAAGGGCATGCAGCGCTCTTGCCAGGCAAACTGGCCGGCCTCTTTGATATTCGCCAGCAATGCTGGTTGACGCTGCAATTTCGGCCCGAGGCCCAGCAGAACTGCAAAGTCGATGTGATCTCGCTGCTGGAAGGACTCCCCTGGCGCAGTCTGATCCTGTTCGACTTGGGCTATTTCAGCTTCGCCTGGTTCGATTACCTGACTTCGATGGGCTACTGGTGGATCTCGCGGCTACGCGAGAAGACCAGCTATCAACTGATCCATGTCTACTATCGCCACCACGAAATTCTCGATGCCCTGGTGTGGTTAGGGTCCAAGCACGGCCCACACGCGGGACGGGCGGTACGCCTGGTGCGCTTTGGTGATGGCAAAGAGCTGCGCTGCTACCTCAGCAATGTGCTGGACCCGCGCCAGTTGTCGATGGAGGACATTGCCCGTTTGTCTGCCCGCAGATGGGATATCGAACTGGCCTTCTTGACGCTCAAAGACTATCTGAACTTACATCACTGGTGGAGCAGCAAGCTGGTGCTAGTGCTGCAACAAATCTGGGCCGTGCTCATCATCGCGCATTTGCCGCAGTCCTTGCGCCTGGAAATCGCGGCTCAGGCGGGCGTTGACCCTTTCGACGTGTCGCTGCCCTTGCTGGTCAAATATGTCCCGCGCTGGATCCTGCGTAAGCAATCGGTCATCGACGAGGTGCTCTGCCGATCTGATCCTGCTTCGTCACGCCCGCTATGTCGAGTATGCCCCACGTCCCCCTCGTCCTTCCTACAACAAAAAGAAGAGAGCCAAGCAGAAGTCTTCGCCCTCTCCATAAATGATTTAGTTGGAGTCAATGCCCCTGCGGTCGCCCTGGTGACAACTCGAGGCTATTGCCGAATGCCAGCTTATATGGTTTAATAATGGAAACATCTCACCATATACAGGACTAATAGAGTGAGATAGAAGACCACCATAAAGGGGACCTTAGAGTGTGAGCAACGAGGAGAGGCGAGACCGTATTGCTGTCTATCCCGGCAGCTTTGATCCACTGACGAATGGGCATCTTGATATTGCGCGAAGGGCGGCACGCCTGTTCGACACCCTGATTATCTCAGTCTACGCCTTTCCAGAAAAAAAACTATTATTCTCGGTGGAAGAGCGTATGCAACTATGGCAGGAAGTGATTACCGCGGAACATTTGCCCAATGTGCACGTAGACATGTTTAAGGAGATGCTGACAGTTGACTACGTGCACTCGGTCGGTGGCCAGGCCATCATCAAAGGACTGCGTTCACCTAACGACTTTGAGGCGGAGTTCCGGCAGGGATTGATGAACCGTAAGCTTGCACCAGAGATCGAGACCGTCTGCCTGCTCACCAATTTACAACAATTATTTGTCAGTTCTTCCTTGATCAAGGAAGTTGCGCGCCTGGGAGGCGATGTCCAGGACATGCTTCCCGGCCCGGTCATGAGTGCGCTGCGAAAAAAGTTCGGCTTGTAATGCGTCGAAAACCATCTGTCTCCTTGATTGGCAGAACAGATAGGTGCCATGAGAACGGAGTAAAGGCGTGGACATATTATATCTTGTGGATCGCCTGGAGAATCTGATCGCTGGTAGCCGAAGGATGCCGTTGTTCAACCAGATCATGGTCAAAGAGGCGGACATCCTGAACATTATTGACCAGATGCGCACAGCCATTCCCGAGGAAATCAAGCAGGCCAGGCGCATCAATCAGGAGAAAGAGCGCATCCTGGCCCAGGCGCAGGCCGATGCCAGCACCTTGCTCTCACGCGCCCGCGAAGAGTCTGAACGAGTCATGAACCGCGAAGGGCTGCTGCGCGCAGCAGAAGAACGTTCCAAAGATATGATGCGCCGGGCAGAAGAACAGGCTGAGCAACTGAAAATCGAGGCCGACGCCTACGTCGCGGAAACATTACGTGCCCTGCGCGAACACCTCTCCAGCATTGAGATGGAAGTTGGGCGTTCTATTCTGAGCATCGAAAAAGGGCTGGCCAGCCTCGGCTTGCGGGAGTATGAAGAAGAGGGTGATGGGGTCGGAGAGGAAGAAGAAGCCTATGAAGATGAAGACATAGATAACATGGAAGACTTCCAGGAAATACAGCCTCCCCCACGCTCTATGCCGAGACGCGCTTCGCTAGCCGTCGATACGAGGGGAGGACCGATGTACTCCCAGGATGCGCCCCCCCGTTCGTAGTAGGGCTTGACACTTATAGACTGGTCTTCTATAATGAGCAAGCGCCAGAGGACAGAATATTTGCTATGGTTGCGCCACAGCCATATTATTTCTATGTGGGATTTGTTTTGTTTTAAGACGATGAGGGATTGAAAAGGAATGGAAAGCATGATTTTTAATGTGGCGCAACTGATGAAGGCTCCTGTTGGAACCTCATTAGTGAACGATTTTCACGAAGACGATATTCAGCTTGATGACGATATTCACGTGGTCGGCCCACTCGATGGACATGTGCGCATGCGCCGGACAAACCAGGGATTACTGGTTGATGGGTGGGTAGATCTCACGTTGGAGCTACAGTGCAATCGCTGCTTGAAGGAATTCGAGCAACCAATGCACGTGACATTTGAAGAACAGTTTTATCCAACCGTCGATGTGGTGACTGGTTTACCCCTGGCTCCTTTCGATCAGGAAGAGATTTTCCCGATCGATGCACATCACGAGGTCGATCTTACCGAAGCGATACGCCAAAATGTGCTAACCGCGCTGCCAATGGTTACGCTTTGCCGGGAAGATTGCCTGGGGCTATGCCCGCAGTGTGGACATGATCTCAATCTTGGCCCTTGCGACTGCAAACCAGAAATCGATGCGCGCCTGAGCGTACTCGAAAAACTACTGCAAAACGGTTCACAATCATAAAGGACTTCATGTCCATAGAGGAGGAGTAATCATTATGGGAGCGCTACCAAAACAACGAACTTCCCATGCCCGCCAGGGTGAAAGGCGGTCGCATCTTCATCTTACGTTACCACAGTTAGTCGCATGTCCACAGTGCCGCAAGCCTCGTCTTGCGCACCATGCCTGCCCCAACTGTGGCACCTATCGCGGACGCCAGGTCTTCTTGCCGAGAGAAAAGAAGAAATAATGAAGAGGGAGGCGGGTAATACAAACCTGCCTCCTTTTCAACAGAGTGAAAAGCATGACGGCACAAGTCGCCTTTCTCTTTCCTGGTCAAGGCAGCCAGGCGGTCGGTATGGGGGCTGATGTTTTCGCGGCATCGAAAGCAGCGCAACAGGTATTTGAAGCGGCAGATGATGCCCTGGGCTTCTCCCTGAGCGATCTCTGTTTTCACGGTCCTGAAGATACACTGCGTGAGACTGTCAACGCCCAGCCTGCCATTGTCACTGTAAGCCTTGCGTTGCTAGCAGCGCTACAAGAAGCCCTCTCTCGAGAAAACGCCTCTTCAGAGTACCCGTCTTCCTGGTCTACCCCCCTCGTTCCCAGTTTTACCGCGGGCCATAGCGTTGGCGAATATGCGGCGCTGGTCGCATCGAATGCGCTGGATTTAGGGGACGCCGTTAAGCTGGTGCGCGAACGTGGTCGCCTGATGCATCACGAGGGAACCGTCTGTCCGGGCGGCATGGCTGCCATTATCGGTATGGACGAGGAGCCATTGCAGGAAGTGTGTCGCGAGGCAACCGCGCAACTCACCACCAATCGTGCTGCCGATGCGCATCCAGGCCAGGGGCATGTCACAATCGCCAACTTCAATGCGCCGGGTCAGATTGTTATCTCTGGCGAACAGGCAGCATTGACAGCAGCGATGGAACTGGCCAGAGCGCGAGGCGCTAAGCGGGTGATCCCGCTGGCGGTCAGTGGTGCCTTCCATTCGCCGGTCATGCAGCCAGCAGCCGTAGGCCTGGCGCAGGCTATCTCAAATGCTAAGGTCCACGATGCAAACATTCCGGTGATAGGAAATATTTCTGCCTCGCCGCTGACGAGCGCAGAAGAGATACGCGAGGAGCTGGCGCAGCAAATTGCCGCCTCGGTGCAGTGGATTCGCACCATCGAATACCTTGCAAACGCGGGCGTAACCGTCTTCATCGAGATTGGCCCTGGACAGTCATTGACTGGCATGGTAAAACGTATCGCAAAGGGTGTAACTAGCCTGAATATCAGCAGCCTGGCCGAAATCGAAAAATCCGTGAGTACTATGCGTGAAATGAAACTCGTGCATGAGGTATAATCGTATGGAAACCCCTTACGATTCGGGAATACCCGCCGATGTGGTGGTGTTTACTTGACAAGTACTTTGAAAAGTGCCTATCTTGCTGTATAACAGCAATTACAGTTGGATGGAAAAGGAACTCATGGTCACTGAATCGTTAGGAGTAGTACGGGTAGCTCGCCAGGTATTGCTGACCATCATTGTCAATGTAACGTCAGGTATACCAGGCGTCATACGTATGGCTCGGGGAAATGACCAGTGGTCGCGCTTTCTTGGTCGTGAAATACCCAGAGAGGGCGTAGCCCTGACCATTAAAGACGATACCGTCTCTGTAGATCTGTATATTGTTGTAGCATCAGGCGTACAAATTGTCGAGGTTGGATCGGCCATTCAGGAAGAAGTGGCTTCAGCCATTGAAGAAATGGTTGGGATGCGCGTTCACGAAGTGAATGTCTACATCCAGGATGTCGCTTAATCGTTCGCCTTAATTTCCATTACTGCAACGAGACGATTACCTCTCCCCCGGAGAGGGTGGTCTCTAATCAGCAATGATGGACGGTAGTATTGAGGATAGCATGCCAATTGGGATACGACGACAGGCGCGCATGATCGCCTTGCAAACACTCTATGAATACGATACGGCTCAACACCCGCCCGAGGAAGTCCTTCAGCGGCATGTCGAAGATCGCCATCTCCAGCCGAAAGTGTTCGAGTATGCGCACGAACTGGTCATGGGTGTCTGCGACCATCTTGCCGAAATCGATGCCCATATTCAAAGTGCGGCTCGCGAATGGCCATTGAACCAGATGGCACGCATTGATAAAAATATTCTCAGGCTTGCAATCTACGAAATTCTGTTTAATAATACGGTACCAGCGAAGGCTGCCATCAACGAAGCTGTGGAGCTTGCCAAGCAATTTGGCAGCAACACATCTAGCCGCTTCATCAATGGCGTCCTCGGTACAATATTTAATCGGGCGCAGCAAGCGCCTATCCCTATAGCTGAAAGCGAGGTGAAGTAGTGCCTACAGTTTCTGAACGACTCAAAAAGATTATAGTTGACCAGCTTGGCGTTGATGAAAGCGAGGTCGTTCCCAGCGCATCGTTCGTTGAGGACCTCAACGCCGATTCGCTCGATCTGGTTGAGCTTATCATGTCCCTGGAAGAGGAATTTAAGCTACAGATTTCAGATGAGGATGCCGAAAAAATCACTACAGTGCAGGAGGCCGATGATTATATAGAAGAGCACCTGCGCTAATCAACGGCTCTCGATACGAGCAAGAAGGGTTTTTGTGGAAAGCATCTCTGCTGCCCAGGCAGTAGAAGTACTCATTCAAGAATATGGCAAACTCGTTTTTCATACGATTTATGGCCTGACAGGCGATTGGGAAGAAAGCCAGGACTTGACACAGGACACCTTCCACCAGGCTTTGAAATCGATTGATGCTGCTCGCGCAAAAAGTGGCACGCAATTTCATGCCAAAGCCTGGCTCCTGCAAATCGCGCTAAATACCGTGCGTATGCAGCGTAGACGCGGTAATCTGTTCCGCTTTATTCCTTTTTCGCGTATGGAAAAGGAGCAAACACACGGGGAGCGCGCAGGCTATCGCGCCCCCACCGATATCGTGGATGAGCAGGCAGCAAGCGTTCAACCCACCGGCTACGGAGCGAGCGAGCAGATTGACCTGGAAAGCTCGGTCGCGGAACGCGATGCCATACAGCGCACTATGCGGCGGCTCAGTCCGCCGCTGCGCGAATGCCTGCTCCTCTCAGTAGTTGGGCAATTTTCAACGACGGAAATCGCTGTCATGCTCGATATTGAAGAGGCCGCCGTTCGTCAACGCCTGGCACGCGCACGCAAACAGTTTTCACAAATGTACGCCCAGATCGGCGGCGAAGAGATTATTGATCAATCCTCTCTCATTTCTGATACCAACATGTCACAAAAACACCCCCCCATGCATCATAGTTCTATAGAACGAGTTGAGAGTCGAACATCAACTCCACTCTCTGGACTCGCTTAACAGATGCGGTACGTTGGCAAGCTGGCTATCAAAAGGTTCGCCACATCGCATCTCTACTCGGAGGAACTATGCATAACGACTCAATCGACACTTTGCTGCTCCGTCACTACGGTAGAAGTGCTCCCGCGCCAGTTGACCTGGAAGCGCATCTCCTGGCCTCTGTACGCTATGAAGCAGCGGAAATGGGCGAACATCAACAGATTGCCACCAATTTGCGTGAACGTCCTGTCAGCCGCCGCCGCGCTGTACGCCTGGTCGCGCTGAGTACTGCCGGTTTAGGCGCCTTAAGCCTGGGATTAGAGGGCTTACGCCTCGTTGAGGCCGCACTCATTGGTCAAGATACAACTAAACCTGCGTACACATAAGCAGCACAGATTGCCAGGGCGACCGGGAGGATCGCCCGTACCGTACAGGGGCAGTCGCAAGGCATAGCATCTACTTGCGAGTTTTTATCGTAGTATCTCTTGAAAGCCATCCTGCCAACGAACTGCGTTCTAGCTTCGCTCAGGCAGGATGCAAGGTAGTATCGAATAGTTAGCAAGAAGCGTACAATTTGTACGGGTCTCGATAGAAAGAAAGGACACTCACCATGATCCCCGGATTTCACGGATTCGATTTGATCGTCATTCTTATCATCGCTCTGCTTATCTTTGGTCCCAAAAAGCTGCCGGAGATGGGTTCTGCCATCGGTAAAAGTATAAAAGAGTTTCGCAAAGGCATGAACGAACTAACCGCGCATAAGGAAGAAGAAGAAAAGCAGCCGGTTAGCTCCAAAGATATGAGTAAGCTCAGTCAGGGCAGCGTTCCCTTGCAGGACGAGGTACCCGCCAAACCCGCCTACAGCGAAGTAACTCGCACTGAAACAACTCACACAGAATTGCATAGTAATGATTAAGAGCGGTTGCCGCAAGCGGGAGGACATGTATGCATGGTTCCCTTGTTAGCATCATACCCGCTCTACAGGAGTAGATATGGCAACCATAGATCAGCAGGACCCTATGGCAACAGTTGATGACTACAGCACAGATGAAGAGGAAGAACTCGATGAATCCGCCATGTCACTGGTGGATCACCTGGAAGAGCTGCGCTGGCGCATCTTCAAGTCAATCATTGCCGTCGTAGTCGGGGCGATCGCCGCTTTCTTCTTCCGCGTCCAGATCATGACCTTTCTCACCTGGCCGCTGCCTAAAACGGCGGACCAGATTGGTAAAGGCAAGCTGATCGTCACAGGGCTGGCAGAAGGATTTACTGTCTTCCTCAAACTTTCACTTGCCGCGGGCATCCTGATTGCAATACCGGTGATTCTCTACCAGATCTGGGCCTTTGTCGCGCCTGGACTGTATGAGAAAGAGAAAAAAACAGCCGTTCCATTCATTTTCGTAGGTATAGTGCTCTTCCTCGCAGGTATCTCGCTTGGCTACATCGTGCTGCAATATCCCGTGCAGTGGCTCGTCAACTTCGCATCCGATAGCTTTACAGAGCTGGTCTCGGCTGACAGCTACTTCACCTTTGTAGCATTCTTCCTGCTCGCGTTTGGCATCGTCTTTGAGATTCCACTCGTGCTGACATTCCTGGCCCAACTTGGCCTGGTAACTTCTCAGACGCTGCGCAGGAAACGACCAACCGCGCACATCGGCATGTGGATTGCAGCAACATTCCTCACCCCAGGCGCGGACTTCTACAGCCCGATTATCCTGGGCGTGGCGATGTCTTTCCTGTACGAACTGACTATTGTGTTCATCCGGATAACGAAACACTAACAAGCTTCGCCTGATGCAATGAAGCATGAAACAGAGGGTGGGTACCACTTCGAACTAACGAAGGTGATACCCACCCTCTGTTTTAGTAGAGTCAGAGAGCCTATCAAGCAACCAACCCTTTGATCAGGCTGGCATTCTCTTTCAAATCTCCCAAACTAACCGTCACTGGTTCTCCCAATCGTATCAGTCTATGATGGCAAGGTAGACCAGGCCTGTTTCGGATCGCTTGCGCCGAAACAGACTCATGATCGAATTGGCCAGACGTAGAAGACGACGTTCCACTCCATATTTTTTGTTGATAGCTGTCTCCGCGCTGGCAATTTCCTCCTGGTCAGTCACAATACGCGCTGAGCCGAGAATGGTTGGACCTGTCACCACCCCACGGAACGTGCAGGCTGCAAACTGTACTTGTGAGTTGTTGCGGATGCGCTTGACCTTGCCCGCCGTTGCATCCGTGTAGACATACAGGGTGCCTGCCAGCTCAGCGAACCAGACGGGAGTGGCGACCGCTGCTCCAGTCCTGCGAAACGTCGTCAGGCTGATGTACTTTTGGCCTACTATGGAGGCCAGCATCGTGGATTGGGTGTTCTTCGCCATTCGTTCCTCCTCTGTGAAGATGGGTCTTGTTTGGCTCGTACTGCGGATCTCTCTGCGTCAAGTCAGTCAATGAGTTTGAACGTGCAAACGTTTCGATGTATCTACCAACAGTGCCAAAATAGGAGACAATCAATTTACAGGCCCAGAATGTTACAACTGGCGAAACCGTAATATAACAATCGTCAGTAAGTAGCAGCACGCCGCCAGCAGGAAAAGCGGAGGATAGCCGAAATGCACAATGATCAAGCCGCCAATAGAAGCAGTAATGGCCCAGGGAACCTGAAAGGCTGCCTGGTAACTGCTGTTTGCCAGGCCGCGATATCGCTCCGGCACCACCTCCATCGAGTAGACCTGCAAAACGCCAGCGCCCATATCCATCGTTGCCTGGCGGAATGGATACAGCAGGGCGGCTAGCGGTAAATAACTCGTCAACCCGATAGTCAGCAGCAGGGGAATACTCACCAGGCGCGTCAAAGCAATCGCGCGCATTCTGCCAATGCGCGCGGCTAACCACGGAGCAGCCAGTGTGAAGAGCGCAGTCGTAGCATTCGCTCCCCCATCAATCACCCCAAAAAGCGCGGAGGATGCCCTCAAATGCTGCACAAAAAAGATATTGAAATAAGGAATAAACAGACCCGCCCCCAACCCGGTAAACACATAGACCAGCGCCAGAAAAAAGAACGGACTGCTCACTAACTTCTTCATGATGGAAGCGTTGAGCGTCGCCTTCACATTCGTCATCATTGTAAGGGCGGAGGTGGTGTGGGGAAGGGTGGAGACCCTTGTGGTCGCCCTCTCGTTCTCTTCCATTCCCATCCCTTCCTCCCTCGCCCCTACGGACACAGAGGATGCGTTGCGGCTCCTCTGAGAGCTATCATTCCTCAACATAAACAAAGGGATAAGACTAGGGCCAGCGATGATCCCTGCAAAGAGCAGAGCCAGTTGATAGGAGCGTGGATCAGGCTGGTTCGCCAATATGGGGGGTGCCCACGATGGGAGAGGGGCCATTAACCAGTGGATTGCGCGAAACCAGCCCGGTAAAGCCCCGCCAAGTACCTCACCTGATACCAGCGTCACCAGCCCTAGCGAAATATTCATACTAAAAAGATGCGAACGTTCTTCGGGGGAGCTATTGAACGTTAGAAAGGGGGCATTGATGACCAGTGTAAATGCCAGGCCAACCCCGACGATGAAGCCGCTTATCAGCAGTGGAATAGGCTGTCGAAAAAGAATCTGGCCTAGACCCGCCAGGCCAATCAGCAGGTTCGACCAGATGAGGATGGTTTTCCCGCTGAAACGATCAACGCAGAGACCCGCCGGAAAGATGGCGATGCCTGCCCCGATTGTACCCACGAACAGCACGAGTCCAACAAAATCAGGCCCGTAACCCAGCGAGATGAGATATAGATTGTAGAGCACCAGTAGAATGCCCGCGGTCATGCCGCTCAAGGCATTATTTATCAGATAGAGGCGAGCATTACGCTGGAAACGCCCAAACTGCCGCGCATACTCAACGAGGAGGTGCATTGTCAGCCCGCCTGGCCCCCGCAGGCTCTCTCTCCTGGATCTGTGCGCCCTCAACACGGTTAGTTGACCGGGCAACCACAGCTCTAGAGGATTCTTCTGGCAAGTATTGAGGACCCATTCCGTCTCTGTTCACCGCGCTCTCAAAACCGTGTGCCTCCATTAAGGAAAGTTGGCGCTTCGGCTTCGTCAGGCCGGGCAAGAAAAAGGCTTTAACTATTGTCTTCGCCATTACGGTGCGCGCGCGAAACTCAATCACCGCCTCTGCTACGCGGTCGGCCCCTTGATCGATCTTCTGCTCAACGGCGTGAACCTGGTGATCCACCCCCTCGATCTTCTGTGGTATCTCTAATGATTGCACCTTATGGACGACCTGAACGAGCTTGTGCTGAGGCTCTTGAAGAGGAGCAGCGCTTTCTGGAGCTTCAATTGCTTTATTCACACTATCGACCATCGGCCGCAATTTTTTGATCAATTCGGCCTTCTGGCGTATCCAGGCAAAGCCAAACATGAGGGCTGCCGCGAATGCCAGGCCGACCAGGATATTGATGAACGTATAGATTGCCAGGATAATAGCTGCTGCCTGCCCCCATGGAGCAAGCGCGTCACTCAGGATAAACATGGCTATTCTCCTCCGACAGCCGAATCCAATAATTCCATCTGCTGTTTGCGGCGTTCATCATAGCGGTCGCGCGTACGGCCTTTCCCCATAAAGACGCGCACCATTTTCTGTGTTGCCACTACCAGGGCAGCTGCACGCACGCCAGGGGCAATCCCAAATTCAGTGGTCAGCTTTGCGGTACTGCCGATGGTAGATGCCGCGTGACCCGCGCTTTTGGCGGTATCTTTAACGACTCCCAATGTCTCTTCCACCGATCCTTTGACATCGTTAACCGTCTCTTGCACCGACTCTATCAAAGGCTTCATCTCATTGCGTACCGTGATGATGGTGTTGATAAGCGTCAGCAGCGCATAAATGAGGACAGCCGTGGAAATCAAGGAAAAGGCAGCCAGAAGTATCAGGGCTATGTATAGGACATCCAGCAATACACCGAAAATACCAGCAAGTATGAACCCGGCAACCAGTAATACCAGGACGGTTACCCCGGTGATAATGAGATAGTTTTTCGCACGCTTCATGGCATGCCTCCCTACAAAGATATTTTCCAGGACGCGATAATCTTGAATACCCGGCTTGCCTGCGGCTCAGGAAAGCCGCAAGGGAGTAATCGCACCTCTACATTATAGCGCAGAACACTTCAGGAAACCAGGGGAATCCTCTGTTTACACCTGAAATCTGGCCGATGCAAGCCAAACTCGGCTCTCCTTATCTATAGACACGTTCCAGCATCAGGAAATGAGGACAAATAGCTGACACTCTGGCTATCTATTAATGCCCGACCTCACAGGTGGGGCCAGTAATTCCTTAGAAATCTGAAAATACTCTGAAAATACACTGAGACTTTTTATTGTTGACTTGTCTTTGTACAGGTCAATAAGTATAACAAGTTCATAGGTATATGAAAAATGGGGATGCTCCCACTATTCAATATACACTCTGTATCCTGGCACTAGCACCTATGTGTCCTGCTAACCTGTAAGGCAGGACGAAAGGAGAAGGAGAAATATATGCTGACTTTATCACTCATTCTTGCAGACGGTGTAACCATTAAAATTGGTGACAACGTCTGGACTTTCGGTCTGAACTTCATTGTGTACCTTATTGTGGCTGCTATAGTCGGTTTCATAGCCGAGGCCCTGGTAGGATGGCGTCTGCCGTTCGGTTTCATCGGCGCAATTATTGCCGCGTTAATTGGCATCTGGCTCATGACACAGGTTATCATTATCACTGGGATCGGTGATATCTACATTCCCACGAGTCCTCCTGTCCCACTGATTCGAGCATTGATCGGCGCGCTCATCTTCGTAGCGCTCTGGCACCTGATAACCTATCCGCTCTACCGCAGCCGTCGGCGCTACTCTTATCGAAGAGTGTAACACTCTGTCCCTACAAACAAATAGCCCCCGGATGAGTGATATACTATACACAAAATCCGGGGGCCTTTTATTGTGATCTTTACTATTCGCGCTTTTGTCATAGAATAGGATATAATCCGTACAATGCGATATACAAGACAACCATCATCCTTATCAAACGTAATATATGTAGAGGCGGGATACCAGGGCGCAATATGTTGCGTCCCTACGATTCAAAAGCACGGAGATCATGGCAGAAAATTTCACCTATAGTTCTGGCGACCAGGCAGGTTTCTCGCAAGGGACACCCCCTACCCATATGATCGGAATAAACCGCAACGATGCCGTCAGGTTGAGTTATGACACCGCTATAGGCCGCAATAGAGTGCTGGGCAGACTCAGAAGCTTCGCCTGGGTCACCTGGATCATTACCATTGGCACGATTGTCATGTGGTGCATCACAGCCTACCAGGTCGCGCTTGCTGCAGGCGCGCACACCTTGCATGACATCCTGGCCAATGTATTCAGCAATGCGCAAAACGCGGATGTACTCGTGGCCTATGGAGCCAAATATAATGAGGCCATACGCGCCGGGCAATACTGGCGCTTTGTGACACCGATCTTCCTGCATGCCAACATTTTGCACATCGGTCTTAATATGCTCAACTTTTTCCTGCTGGGCATCATCATCGAACGCATTTTTGGACACCTGCGCTTCTTGCTTATTTACCTGGTGACCGGTATCATCAGCATCATCGCCAGCTTCGCTTTCGCTCCGCAAGATGTGAGTGTTGGAGCATCGGGGGCAATCTTCGGCATTGTGGGAGCGTACAGCGTTTTTATGCTGGTGCATCGTAAAGCCTTCCGGCGCGGCGGTATACCGGTAATCATCTGGCTCGTGGTAGTCATCGGCATTAATCTTGGTCTTGGACTCGTCATACCGAATGTTGATAATTATGCCCACCTGGGTGGGTTTCTCAGTGGCTGCATCCTGGGTTGGTTTTTTACACCCCATTATGTTCTCGTAACAGGGAACGGCCAAACACAGTTGAAGGATACCCATCGCCTGGCGCGTAGGTGGCCTCTAGCCCTCTTGACAATCGCAGCTACAATTTTACTCGCGCTCATCGCGTTACATTTTATGGGAGGATAATCTTTTGGAAGCACAAACCGACGTACAAACCTATATGGAACGCGGCAAACAGGCGCTTGCGCAAGGTCAGGGACGCGAAGCCGCGATTGCGTATGCGCAAGCCGCTCAAATAGAACCCAACAATCCCTACATTCACCTGGGGCTCGCGGAGGCCAACCTCGCACTCGGCTCCTATGGCGTAGTATATATGGCTTGCCGCAAAGTACAGGAACTGCAGCCGGAGGGCGGCGCGGCCAACGAAATGGCCCAGGCGCTGCTCAACCTGCTTGACCGGCGTTATGACCGCGCCCTACAGCATCTTGAAGCCGTCATCAGCGAAGACCCCGCCAACGCCTACGCGCACGCCATGCGCGCCTACCTGCTGCGTCTCAACGGACAGGACTACGACGCGGGACTCGCTCGCTCACGCGCTGCCCGTCTCGCCCACGGCGGCACCTTTGAGAACGCTTTCCCACCCGTCGAGCCGGTGCGCACCCCTGGCTACAACGGCCAGGGTACATCCGCCGCGCCAAATATTCCCGACCGGACTAACGGGCAGCCACAAACAGACCGCGACCAGATACCCACCTGGACACGCCCCAATATGATGCAGCGTCGCGCCATCCGCACCCGCTTCTGGATGAGTCAGAATCCCCGCTTCGTGACCAACATCCTGATTGGTATCAATGTTCTGGTCTACCTGATTACCGCGTTACTAAGTGTGACCCAGGCAGGCGGGTTGCAAGGTTTGGGGAATATCGATCCCGGCGTATTGCTCAATGCGGGAGCACAGTATAACCCCCTGGTGGCGCAAGGCCAGGTCTGGCGCATCTTTACCGCCATGTTCCTGCACTTCAATCTTTTGCATATAGGCTTGAATATGCTCTCGCTGTTCTTTATCGGCCCTGCTATTGAGGTCTTCTATGGAAAGTGGCGTTACCTGGTAATCTACCTGCTGTCGGGCATCGTCGGGGGTATCGTCACTTTTATTCTACAACCAGGTGCTTTTGCAGCTGGCGCATCCGGGGCCATCTTCGGCGTCTTTGGAGCTCTCGGCGTCTTCTACATTGTAAACCGACGCGCTCTAGGTGCTTATGGAACAGGAGCTATTAGCAACTGGATCTTCTGGCTGGGCCTAAACCTCGTGTTTGGCTTTTCAAACACCAGCATTGGCATCTGGGATCACATCGGCGGCCTGATCGCTGGTATAATCATCTCAGCCCTACTTATTCCAAGGTTGAGACGACGCCAATCATAAGAATCGACGGCAGGGCGCGAGTGATCGCGCCCCGCCACATCAATACACGTTGATACAACTTGATACACATCTTGCTTGTTGTACGTTCCAGTACACTGAATAATAGGAAGTCGAGCTTGCAATCTCGCTGTGACCCGGCTGAGTCACACTATCCTATCCATGCCCTTTACCCCCCGCTCGGCTTCCTACTTTTCTCTTTATGTGACTGGAACCGTAACTTGGCGTTGACGATACAATATGCTTCCAAATTACTTGCGACACGATATGCTTCCAGTAAAGTGTTATGGCTTGTTGGATAGGAAGGCTCACATATCTTGCGACTGTCAATCACTTTCCAAAGAACTTTTGTGTGAACATAGCAATAAACACGCTTTCAATGACAAGGCCCATGACTGATTCAAAAACTGTCACCCAAAGTTGGGGTGCGCCAGGGTGAAGGAAAGGTTCAGAGAAGACTCTCCCGTGGAAAGCTGTAATACTTGTCAAAACTGTACAAAGGAATGATAAATGAATTTCATAGTATATGCCCAGGACAAAGTAGACTCTAGCGCAGACCAAAACGACAAGTAAGTATGCTACGAGAATGCGCGACATGTGGTAGCTGTATCCTGCAAACAGGAAAAGGGCTTAATTGCAAGAGTGCGTGGAAAGGGTACAAGATTTCACCGCGAGGGGAATGCCAATGCCTCCGCTTGGGGTCTGCTCCGAACAAGGGAGCTGTCCTGTGAATATTTCACACGATTCCACGCACTTTTACGAATACCCTTTTTGTTGTGCATTGTTTCTCACGTCTCTCTATTGTGTCGAATGTGAAGATCTTTTCACAAACCCCAAAAAGCAATTGACATTAGGGTTTATATCGTGTATGCTTCGTCTTAGAATGGGTATGACTGGGTACAAAAACGGAGAGAATGGATGGCACCTCATGTTTATACGACTGCTGAGGTTGTGCGAGCGACGGGCTTCTCTCATAAGCAACTGGATTATTGGGCCTCGACAGGGTTGCTTGTGCCTGGTGAGCAGCAATCACACGGACCAGGAACCCGTAGACTGTACTCTGTAGATGACCTAGTACAACTACAATTCATTCGCCATCTCAAAAGCTATGGGTGGTCAACACGCAAGATTGGGCAGGCAGTAAAAACGCTACGAGAGGTAATGAACGTATCTGACCCACTCAAGTATGCAATTTTGGTGAATGGGAAAAATATGCTGATTGCCCTCTGCAAAACAAAGGAAGGCGAACGAATCGCGATTGATGCGCTGAGTGTCGGTGGACAACAAGTCATGGGCATTGTTGTAGAGATGCTAATAGAAGAAGCCTATCAGCTCACTACCGAGATTAAAGAACCTGCGAGGGATGAGGAAGCAATCCGATGAATACCATCGACTTAAAAAATACGTTGCTCGAAGAGCTAGACTTCATTGATGCTCCTGGCTTTCGACCAGTGGTCTCCTGGCCCAATGACCGCTCTATTCCTCATATCAGCAGCGCATATTTTATACAAGGAAACCCCGTCGTCTATTTCAGCCAGTTCGAAGAAGTCGATACCGCAGATCTGGCACAGTTATACCGTAGCGTATGGAGTCAGGGCAAGGCACCGCTGCTCTATGTCATTTCTCGTCAAGATATTCTGGTGTTCAATGGCTATGATGGTCCGCCGTCCAGGGATAATCCAGACGAGATACTTTTCAATGATGAAGCGCACCGTCATCGTCTTTTGCATCACTTACAATCTCTCTACGATATTGAAATTGCACGCCAGGAGATTGCAGATACGCTCAGATATTATAGGCGCATCTTATTAGATACAGGAGCATTCTGGCAAACAGAGGACGGGCAACATATTAACCGTGAGAAACGTGCCGATCAACGCTTGTTAGATTCAATGAGCGAACTACGCCGCCGCCTTCTTGCTATGAATCTCTCCTCAGAGGTTGCGTACGCGCTGTTGGGGCGCTCAATATTTATTCGTTATTTGGAAGATAGGGGTATTCTCACCAAGACGTGGGTTGCACAAATCACAAATGAGCTTGCTCAAAATTACCTGAGGGCACTGGATAGTAAGGAAGTAACGTATGATCTTCTTTTCGACTATCTCCATCAACGCTTTAATGGCGATATTTTTCCGGTAGATGAGCGGGAACGACAGGAGGTAAGCAAGGATCACTTAGGACTGATACAGCGTTTTTTGCAAAGGGAAGATCTGGAAACGGGACAACTGTCATTTTGGCCCTATGACTTCTCATGCGTACCTATTGAACTCATCAGTGGCATTTATGATACGTTCTTATCTGACGAGATGCGTAGAGGGTTTGGAACCTATAATACTCCCTTAGCATTAGTTGACTTTATCGTGGAGGAAACGCTTCCCCTGGCAAAAACCACTCCTGAGACGACGATACTTGATCCCGCCTGCGGCTCCGGTGTCTTTCTGGTGAGAGTATACCAACGGCTGATCGAGGCAAGGAAACAACGCAATCCGGGCCATCCCTCTGCCCCTCAACTTACTGCGCTTATGAAGCAGAGCATCTTTGGCGTCGATGTTCAGCTTAATGCGGTAAGAATCGCGGCCTTTAGCCTCTGCTTATCGATGTTAGATTATCTCAAGAATGAGGACATAGTTCAGGAAAGCTTTCGTTTCCCACGTATGGAAACTTCAAATCTCATCCACGCTGACTTTTTTTCGGAAGAGATTGATCGCAGATTTTCCGATAAGAAGTTTGACCGCGTTGTCGGTAATCCTCCCTGGGGTAACGGTACGCTGAAAGGTCTAGCTTTGAAGTGGGTGACAGACCGGAATCTTCCGACGGGAGACAAACAACTGGTGCAGGCGTTCCTCTATCGCGCTCCAGACTTCTGTGCGCAGCATGGAGAGGTGGCGATGCTGGCACCAACGAAGAGCACTATCATTGTAAGTAGCGATACTCATCAGGAGTTCCGTCAAAAGTTTTTTGATATGCATTATGCGCGAGCGGTAGTAAATTTCTCTGCGCTGGTGTATGAACTCTTCCCCGATTCTCTCAGCCCCTGTGTAGCTTTATTCTATCAATCTGAGCAGCCCACCGAACAAAGTAAGCTTATCTACGCTACGCCTAAGCCATCATCTTTATCGCAAAGCCTGGGGGCGATTGTCTTAGATAAAGAAGACATAAAGTTTTTGGAGCGTGAAGAATTACGCTCTCATCCTGCATTATGGAAAGTCGCGTTGTGGGGCAATCCGCGTGATGCTGGCCTTATTGAGCGTCTGCAATCGTTGCCACAATTAGAGCATTTGGAAAAAACAGGACGACTCAGGGAGAAGATTCGCGAGGGTTTTAGCGTAGGAAATAAAAAAACAGAAGCCCTTTGGTTACAAGGTATGCCTTGCGTAGATGCTAACAAATTTCAGACATATGTTGTAAAAATACATGGAACAGTTCAGGAGTCCCGATTTGAGCGGCCTCGCACTCAACATCAAGAGATATTTGTGGGTCCCCTGGTGCTGATTCATCAAAGCTCATGCCAAGCAGCTTTTTTTCCTGGAGATCAAGTGGCATACAGTAATCAGATCACAGGCATTGCAGGGCAGCCAGAAGAAGAACGCCTGCTAAAGTGGATTGTAGTATACATCAATTCCATGCTGGCCCGCTACTATCATTTTCTTACCTCTACCTCCTGGGCTGTTGAACGAGGAACAATTCGTCATGGTGAATATAAGCGTATGCCCCTTATCATCCCTGATAAAGATGATCCTCGTTTACAAGAGGCTCTTACTCTTTTCGAAGAGATTGTGCTGCTTTACCAAAAACGTGATGAGCCATTGGGAGGAAGGTCTGATGAAGATATTGAAAAGGCAAAAGAACGTATTGACGAACTGGTGTTTGACATTTATGATGTAGCACCAATGGAACAGCAATTGGTAAAAGATATGGTAGATTATGAAATAAAGTTTTTTGAGTGGTCAAAACGCAAGAAACGCCACATTAACGACGAGAAAGCTAGACCTGTTCGGCCTCCAGAGACTTCCTTGCTTAAAGAATATGCCCAGGAATTTATTGAAGTCACTACGTCGCTTTTGCACTATCAAAACCAGACGTTAAATGCTAGAGTTTATCAGGATGGCGCACCTTTAAGTGTGGTAGAGTTTGAGTTAGTGCAGACGGCTGACGCACAAGCTGTGCGCTTTATAAGCGAGTCAAAAGAATTACACGATTTACTCTACAGGCTGGATCGCCGTTTGTGGGAGCGGCAAGCCTCGACACTGTATGTGCGTCGGCATGTACGCATTTACGATGGACAACGTTTCTATGTTGTACGTCCAAGCGAGCGGCGTCTGTGGACTCGCTCTCAAGCTTATGCTGATGCTGATAGCTTTATTGCTGAGATATTAAGTCGCTCGAAAAGGGTAGCAGCGGGGGCAGTTCATTGAGTTTGCAAGATCAACTATCCGCAGATGTTGATATGCCTGATCCATTTGTGAGTCCTGGGCAGTGGGCAGGCTTTCTTCAGGAAGTTTTAGAGACAACAGTAACAGCTTACCTCATGCTAAAACATGAACGTACAGCGCGGTCTAATTGGAATGAAGATACTTTTACTCTTCAGATAGTAAGATATATGAAACAGTTTATACGAACCGGCAAAACCTCCTTGTGTGCACACGTACAGCAGTATATTTATACACCTGAAATGATGGTAGGTGATGAACCCCCTGAAAAGGCTGTGAAGCTAGACATCAAGGTATGGCATAGGAATTGGTACAACGAGGACGAAATTTACTTTACGTGGGAATGCAAGCTTATCGTTGACAAAGAAAGAGAGGATAAGCATAGGCGCCTCGTTCCCGAGTATATTACAAATGGCATCGTTCGCTTCCTTGATGCAAATTGGAGGTACGCGCAAGCTGTAAACGATGCGGGAATACTGGGATATGTTCTGTATGGTCAGGTGGCACAGATCGCAGAGGCGATTAATCAGGAGATGTTAGCTATTCCTCAGCGTCCTGAATCATCAAGGAAAGATGTTCGAGCGATGCAAGCCTTACAAGCCGCCAGAAGGTTATCTTCCTCTGACCAGCTCAAGCTTTGCAATCCTGGCCCCGTCAATAATTTCATCTTCTACGAATCCCGCCACTGTCGCCACTTCTGTAATCAAGATATTCGCCTGTATCACTTCTTCCTCACCTTCGACTTCGCTGCATAATCGTAGGGATCGCTTTAGCGCGTCCATTGGGATGGTCACAGACGCGCTAAAGCGATCCTTACCTCTAATTTCCGGTTTGCCCCAAAAACTCCAATGCGGAGCGTGTCTGCACCTCAACGGCCACTGGAAGGGCTGTACTGGATACTTAGTATATCTGTTCTAAAAATGAGAGGCGAACAGCATTTTCGATTGGTCTCATCTGCAACTTTCTGAAGGTTTATGCGTCCAATTTTGACTTTCTGCAATGATATGC
>WNGR01002249.1_pt1 | contig 47406 bp, 41 predicted proteins | sample 5407581 | NCBI WGS metagenome assembly WNGR01 (sample SAMN13153383, study PRJNA577476) | soil metagenome | isolation source: 80 cm soil or saprolite under Garry oak tree replicate 2 | place: USA:California | collected 2016-06-15 | reverse complement strand
TCCCGTGCAGCTCCAGGTAGCCGAACTGCCGTTCCACGACCAGGATCCCGGCCTGGACGTCGGCATCCTTCAGGGCGACGTCGGTCAGCGGCTCGATGTCCAGGCCCGGCGCGATCTCGATCACCTGCGCGGCCACCCCGGACCGCGGCAGCCGCCCCCGCACCCAGGTGCCGAGGTAGCACATGGTCTGCGGCTGCAGCTGGTCCAGGAAGATGAACGATCGCAGTTCGGCCACGGCTACCTCTTGAGGAGCTGCTCGAGCTCTTCGATGATCAGGGCCCGCAGCTGCTCCCTGACCGCATCGGGGACCCCCGCCGCACCGGAGACCGCCGCCGCACCGGAGACCGGGACCGCCCGGGCCGCCGCCGCGCCTGCCGCGGGCGCACCTGCCCCGGGCAGGTTCGACGCGTGCGGGTAGCCGGGCACCGGGCCGTCCGGCGCCTGGAAAGCGGCGATCGGCGCGAAGTCGGGGAAGGGCACGTCCGCCGCGGAGTTGTAGGCCACCCTGGTCCAGTTGACGAGGTGCCTGGGCTCGAGGTTCTCGCCGATCGAGCTGCGGCCCACGAACCCGGTGCCGAGCGTCATCGAGGGCGCGAGGTTGGTGTCCAGCCCGGCGCTGCCGGTGCTGTTCCCGACGTTGACCGCGATCCGCAGCACGGGCAGCCGCGTGCCGTAACGCATGATCACGCGCGGGTCCGTGCTGTGGATCGCGGCCGAGTGGCCGGCGCCGCCGAGCCTGACGACCGCGCGCGCCGCCTCGATCCCGCGGTCCGCTGAGTCGGTCCGCACCACGCCGAGCACCGGGCAGAGCTTCTCGTGCGCGAGCGGCTCCTCACCCACAACAAGATCAAAAGGCGCCAGCAGAACGCGAGTCCGCGGGGGAACCCGCACTCCGGCCCGGCTCGCGATCCAGGCGGCATCTTTGCCGATCGCCTCGCCGTTGAGGCGGCCGTCCGGGAAGAGATAGGCCCGGATCTTGCCGGTGTCCGCGTCGCCGAGCAGGGCCGCCTGCTGCCGCTGCAGTTCGCGCAGCAGCCGGTCGGCAGCCGCGTCCTGCACCACGAGAACGGACTCGTTGGTGCACAGCACGGAGTTGTCGAAGGCCTTGCTGTCGGCGATCCGGCGGGCCGCCGCGGCGAGGTCGGCGGTCTCGTCCACGAGCACCGGCACGTTGCCAGGGCCGACGCCAAGCGCGGGATTCCCGGACCGGTGCGCCGCCCGCACCACGGCCGTCCCGCCGGTGGCCACGATCACGTCGGTGACCGGATCCGACATCAGCGCCTCGATCAGCGGGACGGTGGCGTCCTGCACGACCTGGATCGTCCCGTCCGGGGCTCCTGCCTGCGTGGCGACGTCGGCCAGCAGCCTGGCCGCGTCGATGCAGCAGCCCTGAGCCATCGGATGCGGGCTCACGACGATCGCGTTCCTGGTCAGCAGGGCCAGGATGACCTTGAAGAACACGCTGCACACCGGGTTGGTGGACGGGGTCAGGGCCAGGACGACCCCGGCCGGCCGGGGCAGGGCGAGGATCTTGGCGCCGGGGTCGATCCGCGGGCTCACGTAGTCGTCGCCGGCGTAGCGCTCCAGGATCCCGAGCGAGGACGCCTCGTTCTTTACGATCTTGTGCTCCACGACGCCGAACCCGGTTTCCCTGACGGCCCACTCCGCGTACCGCCGGGATTCCGCGTGCGCCGCCGTGGCCACCGCCTCGGCGATGCGCAGCACCGAGGCCCGGTCATAGCTGGCGAAGGCGCCGGCGGCCCAGTGCGCCCGGGCGAGCATCTGCCGCGCCCGGTAAGTTGCCGCAGTGCTGGTCGACACAGGACCGCCAGCCGGCCCGGCACCTCCAGACGGGGCAGTGCCTCCGGACCACACAGGGCCTCCAGACGGCACAGTGCCGGTCGATACAGTGCCGGTCGATACAGGGCCGCTCGCCGGAGCGGTGCCACCGACCGTCGCAGCCCGCCCGCTGGAGCCGCTCGCGGGGCCGGCGGTCATCGCCCGGCCTTCCGCATGGGGCTGCGCCGGACTTCCGCGTAGGCACCGCCGATCCCGGCCTCGGTCCGCTCGAGCAGTTCCTCGCACAGCTCGGGCGTCATCAGCACGCCGGGCTTGTACTGCAGCACCCGCGGATCGAGGGTGGAGAAGATGGCCCACACCCCGTCGCGGTACAGGTGCCGCATGACGATCTTTGCCCCCTCGGGGTGGTCGAATTCGAGGCCCATGACGACGCCGTTCTGCCGGATCCCGGTGAACCAGTCCGGGTAGCGGGCCTGGATGTCGCGCAGCCCGCGGCCGACCATGTCGGAGATGTAGTGGACCATCGACCGCGTTTCCGGCCGGCCGCAGATCTCGAGGGTCTTCAGCGCCGCCACGCAGCCGAGCTCGGCCCCGCCGAAACTGGAGATGTGCGCGAAGCCGTCCTCGGTGAGCCAGCCCGCGCACCGCTCGCTGACCAGCACGGCGGCGATCGGGTACATCCCGCCGGACAGCCCCTTGCCGGTCACCAGGATGTCGGGCTCGATGCCGTGCTTGGTGATCGCCCACATCTCGCCGGTGCGCATCAGACCGGTCTGCACTTCGTCCGCGATGTAGAGCGAGCCATGCCGCTCGCAGAGCGCCTTGACGGCCTCCAGGTAGCCAGGCTCCGGCAGCGGGAAGCCGTAGGTGGCCGGGATGGTCTCCATGATCACCGCTGCCACGTCGCTCCCGGCCAGCGCCGCCTCCATGGCGCCGATGTCGTTGAACGGGACGTGCACGAAATCCTCGGTGTCGATGAGGAACAGCTGGGAGAAACGGTCGTCGCCGGTGGCCACCGCCAGGCCGGTATGGCCGTGGTAGGCCTTGATGATCGAGACGATCTTGCGCCGCTTGGTGGCGTGCCGCGCGGTCTTGAGAGCGATGTCGATGGCCTCTCCCCCGCCGCTGCCGTAGACCACCTTGGCGAGGTTGGGCGGGGCGGTGCGGATGAGCGCCTCGGCCAGCGCGGCCCTGGCGCTGGAGGGGAAGTGGTGGTTGCCGATGTCGAAGGACCGCATGCCGATGGTGATGGCCTCGACCAGTTCCGGGTTGCGGTGCCCCAGGTTGTACGTCCCGCCGTTCAGGTGCACGTCGATGAGGCGGATCCCCGACATGTCCCAGATGAAGTAGCTCTCCCGGCGGTCGATGACCAGGTCTACTCCGGTCTCAGACCAGAAATCGGTCTTGCCGGGATTCCAGAACTCGCGCGACTTATCCAGGACCTCGGCCTTGGACTCGACAGTGAAGACGTCGTAGTCGTGCATCGCCCTGCTCTCGTCTGCCGAAAGCCCCTGATCCCTTGCCTGCGGCTGGCCTGATCCGCGTCCCGCGCGAACCCATACCAGACCAAATCATCTATCGGTCCGACCTAATAGTCAAGGCCCTACTATAACAGGCTAGTAACGGGCCAAAACCCTTGTCGCCCGAGAATTCGGTATGTTACGGTCGGGTTCCGGCGGGCGACGTGAGCATGTCGATTAGCGCCGCGGTGTACCTCGGCGATCTCGGCATACGCAGTCCCCACGGGCACATGCCAGTTCGGCATGCCGAGGAGGGGACATGACGGCCGTGGTCGGTCGCACCACAAACCTGCGGACCGCCTCCGATGGGCCCGGCCGAGTTACCTCGTCCCTTTCTGGCTGCTGCACTTCCCGCCGACCGGACAACCGTCCGGTGATCCGGCGGCCACATCCCCCGTCGTGCCCGGCTGCCAGGAGCTGCGCACGAGGCCTGGCCCTTTGAGGAGGCTGGCTGCATGTCGGATACCCAAGAGCAGACAGGAGCCGGCGGCGACGGTGCCCCCGTCACCGTGCACAAGACCGGCATGCTGGAGAGCGTGGACGTCTCGGAGCGCGCTGACGTCCACAAGCTCCGGAAGGGCGCGATCGGCATCTGGGGGGTGCTGTTCCTCACGGTGACCGGCTCCGCCCCGATCTCGGCGATGCTGTTCAACACGCCGATCGTGGTCGGTTTCGGCAACGGCGTGGGCGCGCCCGCCGCGTTCATCTTCGCCACCGTCGTGCTGGTCATCTTCTCGGTCGGGTACGTCGCGATGGCCCGCAAGAAGACCACAGCCGGCGGCTTCTACTCCTATATCAGCCACGGCCTCGGCCGGGAGATCGGCATGGGCACCGGGTTCGGGTCCGTGCTGGCCTATTCGGTGTTCGAGGCGTCGCTGTGCGGCGGCTTCGCCTACTTCCTCAACCTCAAGCTGGCCCAGTTCGGCGTGAACGTCGCCTGGCCGTGGCTGGCCCTGGCCATGGTGCTGATCATCTCGCTGCTCACCTACTTCGACATCAGGCTGTCCAGCATCGTGCTCGGCATCGGCCTGATCGGCGAGATCGTGATGCTGCTGATCTTCGACGGGTTCATGTTCGGGCACGGCGGCCTCCCGATGGCCGCGATCAACCCGGTGAACGCGTTCAAGGCGCTCCCGGCCTCACACGGCGTGGCCGCCGGGGCCATCGGCGTCGGGCTCTTCTTCGCGTTCTGGTCCTGGGTCGGCTTCGAGATGGCGCCCAACTACGGCGAGGAGTCGAAGAGTCCCAAGCGGATCGTGCCGCGGGCGATGTACATCTCGGTGATCGGGCTCGGGATCTTCTACATCATCACCAGCTGGGCGCCGTTCGCCGGTTACTCCAGCCTGAACGCCGCCGCGCACCAGGCCCAGACCGACGCCGCGCACTACTACCTGAATCCCGCGAACGCGATCGCCGGCCGGTGGGTCGGCTCGCTGCTCAGCTACCTGATCATCACCGGGTCCTTCGCCTGCGGGATGGCCTTCCACAACACCACGTCGAGGTACTTCTACTCCCTCGGCCGCGAAGGGCTGCTGCCCCGGCAGCTGGGCCGGACGCATCCCAGGTGGAAGAGCCCGCACATCGCGTCCATCACCCAGTCCGTCATCGCGGCCCTGATCGTCATCGGGTTCGCGGTATTCACCGGATCGAATGACCCGAGCAGCCAGGCCTACATCCAGCTCTACGGGCTGATGGCGGTGATGGGCGTGATCGTGATCCTGTCGGTGCAGGCGCTGGTGTCGCTGAGCATCCTGATCTACTTCCGGCGGCACCACGAGGATGAGGTGCACTGGTGGAAGACGATCATCGCGCCCGCGCTGGCCTTCATCTCCCAGGCCTTCGTGGTCTACCTGCTGTTCGACAACATCGAGTTCCTCGGCAGCGGGTACGGCTACGCGAACTGGCTCGGGCCCATCGACCTGCTGGTGGTCCTGGCCGGCGTCGGCGGTGCCTTCTACCTGAAGCACAGGAACCGGGAGAAATACGAGTCCGCTGGCCGGCTGGTCAACGAAGGCCTGTAAGCACGCGCCCTATGACTCAGCCAACGGCAGTGCCTGGCCCGGGCCCCGGGCCGGGCACCGGCTCAGCCCGGGCCTGGCCTGGCGCTCTGCTCAAGCGGGGTGCAGGGATGGTTAGGCAACTGAGGTTGGTGGGAAGCCAATGCTGCGTGGGACGGGCCGACGCTGCCTGGCGGCGCATCAGGGACCGGGAGCCGCCGGAATGAGCCTCGGACTGAGCCGCCGCCAGCCCCAGCACGGTCCGGGATAAGGGCACGACATGGGCTACCTGATCGGCGCTGACATCGGCTCGCAGAGCGTGAAGGCGGTCCTGCTGGACCCCTCAGGGCGGACGGTCGCGTCGGCCGGGCAGGGCTGCGCGATGCTGCATCCGGCCAACGGGTGGGCCGAGCAGGATCCCGCGGACTGGCAGACCGGCCTCACCATCGCCGTCCGGCAGCTGATCACCCGGTCCGGCGTCGCGCCCGCTGAGGTAACGCACCTCGGCCTGGCCTCCCAGGTGGACGGCGTCGTGCCGGTGGACGACCGGCTCCAGCCGCTGCGCCCGGGCATCATCTGGCTGGACCGCAGGGCCACCGGGCAGGCCGCGGCGCTCTCCCGCGAGCTTGGGCCGGACCGGATCTTCGCCACGACCGGGCTGAACGCGGACGCGTCGCACATCGCGCCCAAGCTGATGTGGCTGCGCGAGCATGAGCCGGCCATCTTCCGCCAGGCCCGCTGCTTTCCCCCGGTCGGCGGCTACATGCTCGGCTGGCTCACCGGGGAGCTCGCGCAAGATCACGCGAACGCCTCCTCCACGCTCCTGTACGACGTGCAGAGCGGCACCTGGGACGATGGCAGACCTCGGGCTCAGCCGCGAGGCCACGGTCGTGGTCGGGACCGGAGACGAGCACGCCGCCTGCGTGGGGGCCGGGGCGGTGGTGCCTGGTCTCGTCGCCGACGTGACCGGCACCGCAGAGCCGGTGGCGGCCACGGCGTCGAGCCCGGTCTTCGACGCCGAGCACGTGGTGGAGACTCACGCGCACGCGATCACCGGGCTGCTGCTGGTGGAGAATCCCGGATTCGTGTCCGGGGGCTGCACGCTGTGGTGCGCGAAGTCCATGCTTGGCATCGATCAGGCCGCGCTGTTCGAGCTGGCCGCCCGCGCGCCGGCCGGCGCGGACGGCGCGCTGTTCGTGCCTGCCCTGTCCGGCGCCACCGTGCCGCGGTGGAATGACAGGATGCGCGGGGTCTTCGCCGGCCTGTCCATGAATCACGACCGCAGCCACCTGGCCCGCGCCGTGGTGGAGGGCTGCTCGTTCGCGCTGCGCGACGTGCTCGGGCGGATGGACGCGCTCGGCCTGGCCGGCAAGGAGATCCGCGTCGTCGGCGGCGGGGCCCGCAGTGAGCTGTGGCTGCAGATCAAGGCCGATGTGACCGGCCGGACCGTGCGGCCCGTTCTGGCCGGCGAGCCGACCGCACTGGGCGCGGCGATCCTGGCCGGCCTGGCGGCGGGAACGTTCCGTGACACGGCCGACGCGGTGGCGAGGACGGTGACGCCGTCGGCCCGCTGCCACGAGCCCGGTGAGCGGGTGAGGGCACTCTATGAAGAGCGGTACGCGCAGTACCGCGCGCTGTACGACGGCGTGGAGGGAGCGCTCGCGTGAGTTCCGGCCAGAACGGGCTGGACATCGACGGCATCCGCCGCGAGCTGGCCCACGCCCCGGACGCCGGGCGGCTGAAACCGCTGGGCCTGGGCCGGATCGTGGCGGGCGCGGGCGCCGTGGACGGCCTCGCCGAGGTGGTCGCCGGTCTCGCCCGCCCGGACGGCAGCCTCACCCCTCAGCTCGGCGATCTTCCCGGGCCGGGCACCGACCTGCCCAGGGCGGGAAACGGCCTCCCCCCGCCAGGCGGCGCTGTGGTGGTGGTGCTCGCGGCGGCCACGCCGATGTCGGCGGCCGGCCGGGATCTGCGCACTGTGGTCGAACAGGCCCTGGACCGCAGCTTCGCCGTGGAGTGGGTGATCCTCGGGCCGGATGACGGGCTCGTTCATGCCGACGAGCCGACGGTCGCGGCGGCCGCGGCGGCGGCCGCGGGCGCCGGCTGCGTCGTCACCGTCGGCTCCGGCACGATCACCGACATCGGCAAGGCGGCGGCTCCCGCCGGGACACCGCTGGTCACCGTGCAGACGGCGACCAGCGTCAACGGCTACGCCGACCCGTTCTCGGTGCTGCTGCTCCGGGGGGTCAAGCGGACGACGCCGTCCCGCTGGCCGGACGCCCTGGTCATCGACCCGGCCGTGCTGCACGACGCCCCGCAGGACCTGAACCGGGCCGGCACGGGCGACATGATGGCCATGTTCACCGCGAACGCGGACTGGTACCTGGCCTCGGCTATAGCCGGGCACCACCCGGTGCGCGCCGCGATGCGCGGCCACCACGCCGACCTGGCCACCGCCGACCCCGGCGACCCGGCCGCCGGCCACACCGGCGACCCGCCCTACCACCCCACCGTCGCGGGCCTGGTGCGGACCCACGGCCCGCGGCTTCTGGAGCTGGCCGCCGAAGCGTATTCAGGCTCACCGACGGCCCCCCGGTCCCCGGCGTCGTCGCCACCGGGGGATGGATCTGGCGTTGATGTAGCTGAGTGTGCACCAGACTCACATCCATCCGACGGGCTGGCGGAGCTGGCCGGGATCTTGACCCTCAGCGGCATCGCCATGGGGGTGGCCGGGTCAACCGCGCCGGCGTCGGGCATGGAGCACGCGGTCAGCCACCTGCTGGAGATGGTGGCGGCCGCGCGCGGTGAGCCCGCCAGCTTCCACGGCACGCAGGTGGGCGTGGCGAGCATCGTCGCGGCGCGGACCTGGGTCCATGTGCTGCGCCGCATCGCCGATGGCGGGCTCGACCGGCCGGCCGCGCTGCCCGATCCCGACGCCGTGGCCGGGCGCATCGGCAGCGCGTTCGCAGCCGTTGACCCGTCGGGGGCCATGGCCGCTGAGTGCTTCGCCGATTACGCCAGGAAGCTGCGGCGGCTCGGCTCCTTGGGCGATCCGGGCGGCCCGCTGGCGGCCCTGCGAGCGACCTGGAAGGCGCACCACGAGGTGCTTGACGACATCCTCATCGAGCCCGCGGCGCTCGCCGCCGCGCTGCGCGCGGCCGGGCTCCCTGTCCGGTTCTGCGACCTGGCCGAACCCGTGGACGACGAGACAGCCCGGTGGGCCGTGGCCAACTGCCCGCTGATACGGCAGCGGTTCGGCGTGGCTGACCTCGCACTGCTGCTCGGTGCGTGGGAAGACGCGGACGTCGAGGAGGTGCTGACCGGGACCACCAGGGGACCGGGACCGCCATGACGCCGTCAAGGCAGCACACCGTGAGCCAGGTCACCGCGAGCCAGGCCACTCCGGTCCAGACCACGGGGGACCAGACCATGGGGGACCAGACTACGGGGGACCAGACCATGGGCGGACTCGCGGGCCCGCCCGCGTTCCGGCGTCCGCCGCGGGTCTTCCGCGGCTACGCGCTGGACCTCGACGGGACCGTGTACCTGGGCGGCAAGCTGCTTCCCGGGGCCGCCGAGACGATCGCAAGTATCCGCGCCGAAGGCTCGCGCCTGGTGTTCCTGACCAACAACCCGCTGCGCAGCCCGGCCAGCTACGCCCGCGCCCTATCCAGCCTCGGGATACCCGCGGAACCCGGCGACGTGGTGACCCCGCTCGGGGTGCTGACCGCGTACCTGGCCGGCCGCCACCCCGGGCGGCCCGTGCTCACCGTCGCCGAACCGCTGGTGGACGAGACGCTGGCCGCGGCCGGAATCCCGGTCACCAGCCATCCGGCCGAGGCGGGAGTCGTCGTGGTCTCGTTCGACCGCACGTTCAGCTACGACAAGCTGCTGAGCGCTTACCGCGCGGTCCGGCACTCCGGCGCGGTGATCGTCGCCACCAACCCCGACCCGTTCTGCCCGACCCCGGACGGCGGGCTGCCGGACTGTGCCGCGATGCTGGCCGCGGTGGAGGCGTGCACCGAGGCCCGGGCCGAGGCCATTATGGGCAAGCCGAGCGAGCATATGGCCGCCGAACTGCTGCGCAGGCTCGGGGTTGAGGCCGGCGAGGCGGCCATCGTGGGCGACCGCATCTCGACCGATGTCGCGATGAGCCGCTCGATGGGCATGACCAGCGTGCTCGTGCTGTCCGGCGTGACCGCCGCGGACGAGGCCGCCAGCTCGCCGCAGCACCCCGACTATGTCATCGACGGCATCGCCGCCCTGCTACCCGATGAACTGCTGCCCGATGCGCCGCGCCCGACCGAGGGGAGCTCCGATGATCGAGTTCGTGTTCATGCTGACCCAGCACGACCGGACCGTGGCCAACCCGACCGACGTTTACCAGGAGATCCGCCGGTGTGGTTTGCGTTATGTCGGGTTTAAAGACATCGGGGTGACGGTCACGGAGCTGCGGGAGGTTTGCGCCCGGGCGCACGCGGACGGCCTGGAGGTCATGCTCGAGGTGGTCTCGACCACCAAGGAGGAGGAGCTCCGCTCGGTAGCGGCCGCGACCGAGATCGGCGTGGACTGGCTGCTCGGCGGGACTCATCCCGAGGACGGGCTCCGGGTGCTGAACGGCAGCGCGGGGCGGGTGAAGTACTGCCCCTTCCCCGGCATTGTGGTCGGCCATCCGAGCATCCTGCAGGGCGACATCGCCGAGATCGCCGAGAGCGCCCGCCTGATCACCGAGCTGGACGGGGTGTTCGGCCTTGACCTGCTCGCCTACCGGCACCAGACGGCCGACGCGGCCGAGCTGACCAGGGCGGTGGTCCGGGCCGCGAGCGGCCCGGTAATCGCGGCCGGGTCGGTGGCCAGCGTGGCCCAGATCAGGGCCCTGGACAAGGCCGGGGCCTGGGGCTTCACGATCGGCGGCGCGATCTTCGAGGGCCTGCTGCCCGGCGGCCCGTCGATCGCCGGGCAGGTGCGGGAGGTGCTCCGCGCCACTCAGGAGCCCGGGGCGGAGCCAGGCCAGGGGTGACGGTTCCCGGCATCGTCCTGGCCGTCGACCAGGGCAGCTCGTCGAGCAGATGCGTCGCCCTGGACCGGGCGCTGCGCCCGCTGGCGCTGGCCAGCCGCGCGGTGGCCAGCTCGTTCCCGCAGCCGGGCTGGGTGGAGCATGACCCGCAGGAGTTCCTGGACAGCGTGCTCGGGGCGATCGCCGACGCGGTCGGGCAGGCGGGCGTGAGCTGGGCCGACATCGCCGGGATCGGCCTGGCCGCGCAGACCGAGACGTTCGTGGTGTGGGAGCGGTCGTCGGGCAGGCCCGTGTACCCGGCGATCAGCTGGCGGGACAGCAGGGCGGCCGGCCGCTGCGGCGAACTCCGCCGGACCGGCCACGAGACCGAGATCCGGCAGCGCACTGGATTGCCACTGGAGTCAGCGTTCAGTGCTTCGAAACTTTCCTGGCTGCTCACCGAGGTGCCGGACGCCCGCCGCCGGGCCGCGGCCGGGGAACTGCTGTTCGGCGACGTCAACTGCTGGCTGACCTGGCACCTCAGCGGCGGCACGGTGCATGTCACCGAGCCGTCGATGGCCGCCAGGACCATGCTGTTCAACCTGGCCGCGTCGGCGTGGGACCCTGACCTGCTCGGGCTGTTCGGCGTCCCTGGCTCCATGCTGCCCTCGGTGGCCAGCACCGCAGGGCCGCTGGCGGTGACCGACCCGCGGGTCTGCGGCGGGACGGCGGTGATCGGGGCGAGCGTCGGCGACCAGCAGGGTGCCCTGTTCGGCCATCGCTGCTGGCGCGAGGGGATGGCCAAGCTGACCCTGGGGACCGGCGCGTTCCTGTGGTGCCACGCGGGCGCCGCACCCCCGGCCTCGGTGCCCGCGGGAGTGGTGTCGAGCTGCGCCTGGCAGATTGACGGTGATACCGCCTACGCGCTGGAGGGGTTCGTGCCCAACGCGGGCGGCATCACCACGTGGCTGCGGCAGATCGGCGTGCTGGCCGACGGCAGCTGGCCGGTCATCCGCGACGGAGCAATCGCCGACGCCGCCCGGCGCGGGCCGGCGCAGGGGCCGTGGTGCGTGCCCGCGCTGTTCGGCCTGGGCACGCCGCGCTGGGGCGCCGCGCCGAAGGCGGACATCGTGGGCCTGACCGCCCGCTCGGTCGCGGCCGACGTGGCGGAGGCGGCGCTGCTCGGCGTCGCGCACCAGGTGGCCGACGCGATCGACGCGGTCGGGGCCGGGATCGGCGGGCCGCTGCAGGCGATCCGGGTGGACGGGGGCATGAGCCGCAACCACTCGCTGCTGCAGGCCATCGCCGACCTGACCGGCACGGTGCTGGAACGCCCGGCCGCGGCGGAGATCACCGCGCTCGGGGCCGGAGCGCTGGCCGGTATCGGGACCGGCCTCTGGGACCTCGCCGCGCTCGAGGGCATCCCGTTCGAGACCGGCCCGCCGGTCCGCCCGGCGCTGGACACGGACGCCCGCGCCGCGGTCCGGCAGGCCTGGCAGACGGTGCTGTCCCGGTCGCTGGCGGCCGGCCGCCCGGAGGCGCCATGACCCCGGAGCTGGGCAACAGAGCACTGCATTCCACAGCACCGCATTCCACAGCACTGGGGCCCCGGCACAGGGACTGGTCGCTGGGGCGGATGGCCAGCGAGGAGTTCGACATCCTCGTCGTCGGCGGCGGCGTGACCGGGACCGGCGCCGCGCTGGACGCGGCGACCCGGGGCCTGTCCGTGGCGCTCATCGAGGCGCGGGACTACGCGGCGGGCGCGTCGAGCAAGTCCAGCAAGCTCATCCACGGGGGCCTGCGCTATCTGGAGATGCTCGACTTCGGCCTGGTGCGCGAGGCGCTGCGGGAACGCAAGCTGCTGCTGACCGAACTGGCCCCGCACCTGGTCCGGCCGGTTCCTTTCCTCTGGCCGCTCACGCACCGCGGCTGGGAGCGGCCCTACGTGGGCACAGGGCTGCTGCTCTACGACAGCCTGGGCGGACGGCAGGCGGTGCCGCGGGCCCGGCATCTGTCCCGGACGGGCGCCCTGCGGCTGGCCCCGGCGCTGCGTCCGGACGCCCTGGTCGGGGCGGTGCAGTTCTATGACGCGCAGGAAGACGACGCGCGGATGGTGGCGTGCCTGGCCCGGACGGCCGCGGGGCAGGGCGCGGCGCTCGCCACCAACGTCCGGATGGATGGCCTGCGCGCCGAGGGCCAGCGGGTCACCGGGGTCACCGCGCGCGACCTGCTCGCCGGGGCGGACCTGAGCATCCGCGCCCGGCACGTCGTGCTCGCCACCGGGGCCTGGACGGCGACCGCGGCCTGGGCCAGCCGGGCCGGGATCAACGGCGCCGGGGCCAGCGCGGGCGGGTCACCCGGCCGGGACGGGCTGCAGGTGCGGCCGTCCAAGGGAGTGCACATCGTGGTCCCGCGGGACTGCATCCGGATGGACACCGGGCTGCTCACCCGGACCGAGAAGAGCGTCCTGTTCGTGATCCCTTGGGGCGACCACTGGATCATCGGGGACACCGACACCGAGTGGCAGCACGATCCCGGCCAGCCCGCGGCGAGCCGCGCGGACATCGACTACCTGCTGGCCAAGGCCAACCAGATGCTGCGCCGCCCGCTTACCCACGCCGATATCGAGGGCGTCTTCGCCGGCCTGCGGCCGCTGGTGGCGGCGCGCAGCGCCAGGGACACCACCCGGCTCAGCCGTGAGCACACGGTGCGCACGGTGGCGCCCGGACTCACCGCGATCGCCGGCGGCAAGTACACCACGTACCGGGTGATGGCCCGCGACCTCATCGACGCCGCCGCGGCCGGTCTGCCGCGGCCGGTCCCGCCGTCGCGCACCGGCACGGTGCCGCTGGTGGGCGCGGCCGGGTACGCCGAGCGTGTGGCCGGCCTGCCGCGGATCGCCGCGGACAGCGGCCTGCCCGCCCGGGAGATTGACCGGCTGCTCGGCCGGTACGGGTCCTGCATCGATGACCTGCTCGGCCTGATCCGCGCGCGGCCGGAACTCGCCCGGCCGGTCGAGGGGACCGGCTACCTGGCCGCCGAGATCGTCTACGCGTGCACCCACGAGGGCGCCGTGCGCCTGGACGACGTGCTGGCCCGGCGGACGCGCACGGCGATCGAGGTCCGCGACCGCGGCCTGGCCGCCGCGCCGCGCGCCGCCGCGCTGATGGCGGCTGAGCTGGGCTGGGACGAGGCCAGGACCAGCCAGGAGGTCAGCAGGTACCGAGCCGCCATGGCTGCCGAACTGGCCGGCCAGGCCGAGCCCGATGACCTGCGCGCCTACCAGGCCAGCGCGCGCGCGCCGGACCGGATCCTGTTCTACGGCGGCTTATGCCGCGCCGCCGCGGGGCGGCGGGGTGAACGACATGTCGCGCAGCCTCGGCGGGCCGTCGGGCCGGAGCGCCACCAGCCGTGTCGTCGGGTCGGCGAACGTGGCGCGCGGCGTCCATGCCGCTAGCCTACGGATGGAGATGGGATAGCCGATGACAACGCGCGTGTTGTTCTACTTCGTGGACGTCTTCGCGAGCCATCCGCTCTCCGGCAACCCGCTGTCGCTGGTGACCGATGCGGACCGCCTTGACGAAGCGCAGATGCGCGCGATCTCGCGTGAGTTCAACCAGTCCGAAACCACCTTCCTGCTGCACCCGTCCCTGCCCGGGGCCACGTGGCGGCTGCGCTCGTTCACCCCGATCGGCGCCGAGGTGGCCGGGGCCGGCCACAACGCGCTCGGGGCCTGGCTGTGGCTCGCCGCCTCTGGCCGGCTTCCCGCCAGCGGCGAAGGCGCGGCCCTGGCGCAGGGGATCGCCGGCCAGGTGCTGCCGGTCGAGGTGACCCGCGAGAACGGGCGCCCGGCCACGGTGACCATGGACCAGTCACCGCCGGACTTCGGTGCCTCCGTCCGTGACCGGGCGGAACTTGCCGCCTCCCTGGGGCTGGCCGAAGATGATCTCGTACCAGGCGAGGATGCCCAGGTTGTTTCGACCGGCGCCGGTCATTTGCTGGTTCCGGTACGCGATCGCATGGCGGTGGATCGGGCCGCTCCGGATGCACCGAGGCTGGCGGCAGCTCTGCGGCAGGTGGGCGGGGAGGGCTGCTATGTCTACAGCCCGGATCCGGTGGACGCGGCCGGCGCCGTCGCCTACACGAGATTCTTCAATCCGACGATGGGCATCGCGGAGGACCCGGCCACGGGTACCGCGGCCGGGCCGCTGGTCGCCCGGCTCGTCGCCTCGGGCCAGGTTGCCGACGGCGCCACCGCCATCGTGGAACAGGGCCACGCACTGGGACGGCCCAGCCGGATCCAGGTCACGGTGTCGGGCCGGCGGGTTCGCGTGGGCGGCTCAGGCCTGGTCGTGGCCGAGGGCACGCTGCACATCTAGGCTGCGCTTGCTCACCACGGCTTCCGGGTCGGCTCCCCGGGACCTGGCATCTGCGCTCCTGACGGCTGACAGCTTCCGGCATGGATACGTTGCCGGAACCAGCGGCAGATCAGTGGCCCAGGTAGGTCCTGGCCGTCCCCTTGAGCTGCTCATGCATCCCGCGCATGGTCATGCCCCCGCCGGGCAGCCAGTCCTTGCGCAGCTTGGCCACTGAGGTGTAGTTGGTGTCGCAGACGTTGGCCAGCGGCGCCTCCACCGCCTGGGTGATGAACTGGTAGGCATCCAGGTGCGAGAGCCCCCAGTCCTGCGCGAACCACTGCACCAGGTCAAGCTGGGCAATCCGGAACGCGTCCTCCAGCGGCCGGGCCGATCCGGTGGACATGATGTGCGTGTCGGACTCGATCCGCGGCCACGGCGTGGGCAGGCCCTTGAGCAGTTCCACGGCCAGGACGGTGTTCATGGCGCACTCCACCGCGACGCCGCAGGTCTCGCCCTCGCCCTGGCGGGCGTGCCCGTCGCCGATCGACATCAGCGCACCGGGGACGTTCACGCCCAGGTAGCAGGTGACCCCGGCGCGCATCTCCGGAGTGTCCATGTTCCCGCCGAAACTGTCCGGCACCAGCGCCGACCGGACCTCGAGGTTCGCGGGCGCCACCCCGACGGTGCCGTGCATCGGGCTCATCGGCAGCTCGGCGGTGAAGTCGCTGTCCCTGGCGGTGAAACGGCAGCTGCCCTTGTCGCGGTCGAGTTCCCAGATCCACACGATTTCAGGCAGCGGGTCCTGCAGCGTCGCGGTGAGATGGGTGGAGGTCAGCGCGCCGAACAGCGGGACGGTAGTGGATGCGGCCCAGTCCCGGCTCGGCTCGATCGACACGAAGTGCACGGCGATGGTGTCACCGGGTTCCGCACCCTCGACGTAGAACGGCCCGGTCTGGGGGTTCAGGAACGGGAACTCGCACACCTGCGAGACGAGATCGCCCTTGCCGCGCACCCGCCCGGCGAAGCAGTCCTCCGTCCACAGCTCGAGCACCGTGCCCGGGCTGATCCGGGCGACCGGGGCAGCGCCGCCGAACGTCCATGCGTACTGCTCAGTCTCCGGCCGGAACGACAAGACTTGCGGATCGCTCATATCCAACCTCCCAGGCACATCTGGCTCCTCATGCCAACTGTGGCCTAAAGGCACGCCAGTCAACAATGTGCTTGCTGGTAGTGGGCGCGGGCGAGCGGGACGGCCTGGCTCTTGCCCAGGCCGCCAGCGCTTCGTCTAGGGCTCGCCCGCGCCGTCGAAAAGGCCCTGCCGGTGCGCTGCGGCGGCCGCCTCGCCGCGGCTGGCCACGCCCATCTTGGCCAGGATGTTCGACACGTGGACGCTGACTGTCTTGGCCGAGATGAACAGCCGGGCGGCGATCTTGGGGTTGGAGCGGCCTTCGGCGACCAGGCGCAGCACCTCGAACTCCCTGGCGGTCAGGCCCAGCGGCGCCACCGTGGCTGGTCCCTGGGCGGCGCGGGCCGGGCGGATCCTCGCGCTCCTGGCCAGCTCCCTGGCCTCCTGCAGCAGCGGGCGTGCGCCGAGGGACTCCGCGAGTTCTGATGCGCGCCGCAGTCGTTGCGCTGCCCCGTCGCGGTCGCCGGCGGCCAGCGCCGTCTCCGCGCCCCCCAGCAGCGCGACGGCCAGCGGGTAGGGCTGGCCGATGCGCTCCCAGGCTGCGGCGGCGTCATCAAAGGCGGACAGGGTGTTCTGGGTGGCTGTGCCGCCGGCCTGTCCCGGTCCAGACGCCCGGAGCGCCTCAGCGGTGAAGGCCAGCCGGCTCGCCTGCTGAACGGGCCCCTGGGCGGGCAGCTCGGCGGCTCGCGCGCGGAGCCGGGCGAGCAGGTCCGCGGCCTGGTCGGCCAGCGCGCCGTCCCGGCCGGCGGCCCGCGTGCCCGCGGCGCGGGCGGCCGCGGTCAGCAGCGGCCATGCATACCGGGGGTCGAGCGCCAGGTCGGGGCTGCCGGCGGCCTCCGCCGCGGCAGCCAGCGCGTCGGCTGACTTCCCCTCGGCCAGGCGCAGCTCGATATCCAGCTGGGTCAGAGGCATGTAGTACTGACCGCGGCGCTTGTAACTGGCCGTGCCGAGCGCCGCCCTGGCCGCGGCGGCATGTTCTCCGGCGCTGGTCAGGTCACCCCGCCGCAACGCGATTTCGCCTGCCAGCTCCCGGAGGTTGGCCCGGATGTACTGCTGGGATGGGGACAGCGCCAAGGCGTGCTCGATGACCTCGGTGGCCTCGTCCCATCGGCCGAGTGAGACGAGCGGCTCAGCCACGTTGATGGCCAGGAAAGTCCCAGAGGACCGGGCGAGACCAAAGTCCCCAGCGCTGGCAATCCCGGCCCGCGCCACGTCGGCCGCTCGCTGGTGCTCGCCCATGCCCTCAAGCACGTGGGACTCGTTGATGACGGCATGCAGCAGCGGCCCATAGGCCCCGGCCTGCTCCGCGACCGCCCGCGCCAGGCCGAGCAGCTCCAGGGCATCCGTGTCGTTGCCGGAATCGGACCTGATCAGCGCCAGCTCCAGCAGCGCGGTTGCCTGTGTGGCGGCGTCTCCGGCCCGCCGCGTCAGCGCCAGGGCCTCATCGATGGCCGCCGACGCCTGCGGCCCGCGTACCTGCCAGCCATGCTGGGCCGTGCTGACCAGTACCCGCGCCCGCGCGGCGTCCGCCACGCCCGGCGGCACCAGGTCCAGCGCCGCCTGCAGGTCTGCGAGCACGTCATCCTTGCCGCTGTGCCTGCGCATCAGCGCCCGCGCCTCAAGCAGCAGAGCCGCGCGGGCTGGCTCGGCGGCTTGGTCAACCAGGTCGAACGCGGCGGAGGCGTACGCTGACCCCTTCTCGTTCTCCCCGGCGGTCCTGGCCACCGCGGCGGCCTGCTCCAGCACGCTCAGCTGGCTGGCGCCGATCCGCTGCTCGGCGTCCGGCACCTTGTCCCACAGCTCGAGCACGCGGCCCAGCAGCGTGAGCTGCTCGGCGTGGGCCAGGGCGCGGCCAGCCTCCGCGGCCGCGCGCCAGCTGCTGACGAGCGCCCCTATGGTGTCGTGCGCCGCGTACCAGTGGTGCGCCTGCTCGATCACGGACCGGCCGGGTGGTACCAGCCCGGGGTCGGCCTCGAGCGCCTCGGCGAACTGCGAGTGCAGCCGGGTGTGATCACTGGGCAGCAGGTCATCGAGGATCGCTTCCCTGATGAGGCCGTGCCGGAACGCGTAGCCATCTGCGTCGGCGGTCAGCACGTTGGCCGCCACCGCCGGGCGCAGGGTGCGGGAGAGCTCGTCGTCACCGAGCCCGGTGACCGCTGTGAGCAGCGCGTGCCCGCAGTACTGCCCGCCAGCGCTCGCCGCGGCGAGCACCTCCTGGGTCTCCTCGGGCAGCCGCCGCACCGAGATGAGCAGCAGGTCGCGCAGGGACTCGGGCAGGCCGGCAGTAAGGCCGCGGTCGCAGTCGGAGCACAGCAGCTCCTCGACGAACAGCGGGTTGCCCTCGGCGCGGCGGTATACCTCGTCCGCCAGCGACGGATCGGGCTCGTGGCCGAGAAGGCGGGTCACGAGCTCGTCGGCGTGCAGCCGGTCGAGCCTGGGCAGTTCCATCCGCTCCACCCAGCCCAGCCGGCCGAGCTCGGCGAGCAGCGGCCGCAGCGGATGGGTCCGGTGCAGTTCGTCGGACCGGTAGGTCACGATGATCAGGACGCCGTCCAGGATCTGCTGGCGGCCGACGAGGAACGCCAGCAGATCCCGGCTCGACCGGTCGGCCCAGTGCGCGTCCTCGATGGTCAGGACGACGGGCCCGTCGTCCGCCAGCCGCTCGAGCAGCGCGAGCATCTGCTCGAACAGCCGCGTTCTGGCCACGATGTCGCCGGCCTCGCTGCCTGCCGTGCCGAACTCCGGCAGCAGCCGGGCGAAGTCGCGGGTGACTCCGCTGGGCAGCAGCCCGGCCACGCCGTCAGCGCCCAGGTCGCGGACAAGCTCGCGGAGCACGGCAGTGAACGGCGCGAACGGCAGGCCGTCGGTGCCGAGTTCCACACAGCCACCGGTCAGCACCCGTGCCCCGGTGGCCCGCGTGCGGGCCGCGAACTCCTTCACCAGCCGGGACTTTCCCACGCCCGCCTCACCGCCGACGAGGACGACGGACGGGCCGCCCCGGCGCGAAGGCCGGAGCGCCGCGTCCAGCACCGCCAGCTGCTCGGCGCGGCCAACCAGGACCGGGCTGGTGATGCGCGCGGCCATATCCCCAGGATGCCACCTGGCGGCGCCGTCCTGGGTCTGCGGCAGTGCGCCGCGCGGGCCCGCGGCCAGGCCTCGCGCGGCGGCTGCGCTGCTCATGTCATGCGGCCCGGCTGCCCACGGACTGACGGTCATCCCGGACGGCTTGCGGCTCGTCGGGTACGTCAGCGGGCACGGCCGTGCGGCGCGCCAGCCACCTGGAGCCGGCCCGCGGCTGCGACAGCCCGGCGCCGGCATGACGTGCCGCGCGCCTGGCCCGGCGCGCCTCTTTCGCAAGCCGGTCCCGAGCCGCCTGGTCATGCCATGCCTTGATCCGCTCGGCGCCCAGGGCCCCGATTAGCGTGGCGTCCATCTTGTCCTCCTCGAGTGCGGAGCCGTTTGCTGGACCCGCACTATGGAGGCTCGCCGTAAGGCGCTGTTAGGCGCATCGGGCAACTGCCCTATCTCCGGGCCGGCCCGCCTTAGGCCGGTCAGCGCCCGCACCTTAGTGGGTGGAGCTGGAGCCCTCGCTCTGCCTCACCCGATGCGTGAAGGGGCGGCGTAGGCGGGGGTGTCCGGGTCGCCGGCGGCGTTGCCGAGCAGGGCGTGCCAGCCGGTGCGGTTGTCGTCCCACGACCACACGGCGAACGGCGCGAGCTGCGGGTCGGGGGTCAGGGTGCGGTCGTCGAGCATCGGCATGATAAGGAGCTGCCTGGCGGGGGCGTGCTACCGGCCGGGGAGGCGAAGGGGGCGAGTGCCCCGGCGACCTCGGGGTCAAGGGTGAAGGACATGACGGTTCTCCTTGCGTACAAGCGATGTACCCGGGATGAGCGGTATGCGGAATGAGCGGTGTGCTCGCGGCAGACGGCCCGTACGGGGACGGGCCGGCGGCTGCCGGACCCGGGTTGCGGAGGTCAGGGCATCAGGACGGTCTTGCCAGGCAGCCGCCCGGCGACGGCTTCGTCGTGGACGGCGGCCAGGTCGGTCAGCGGCCGCCGCTCGGCCACGTCGATCTTCAGATCTCCGGCGTCGACGCGGGCTACCAGCTCGGCGAGCTGAGCGGCGTCGCTGCGGGCGAAGACCTTCACCGTTCGCACCCCGCGCCCGGCGTCATCGAGGTCGGGGAAGGTGGTGCTGACGAAGGCTCCGCCGTCGGCGGCCAGGCCCGCCAGCTCCGCGGTCTCCCCCGGGTCGGTGCGCACCAGGTTCAGCACCACGTCGAACTGTTGCCCGGCCACCGCCTGCGGGAGCGGAGTGGCGGTGTAGTCGATGATCCGGTCCGCGCCGTAGGAGCGGATGCGGTCGAGGCTGCGCGCGCTGGCGGTCGCGGTCACGGTGGCGCCGGCCTGCGCGCCGAGCTGCACGGCGTACCCGCCGACTGCGCCGCCCGCGCCGTTGACCAGGATGCTCTGCCCAGCCTTCAGGCCGGCGTGCTCGAACAGCGACTGCCAGGCCGTCAGGCCGACCGAGGGCAGTGCCGCGGCGTCGGCCAGCTCAACGGTGTGGGGGGCGGCGGCCAGCGCCTCGGCGGGCGCGGCGACGTACTCGGCGGCCGCGCCGGGCGCGGTCATCGGCAAGAACGCCACCACCGCGTCCCCGGCGCTCCAGCCGCTCACGCCCTCACCAACCTCGGTGACGACACCGGCCACGTCGAAGTTCGGCACATGCGGGAAGGCCACCGGGAACACCTGCTGCACGAAGCCCGCGCGGATCGCGACGTCCAGCGGGTTGAACGCGGAGCCGGCCACCCGGACCACCACCTGCCCCGCACCCGCCACCGGACGGTCGGCGTCTTCGTAGACCAGGACGTCGCTGTCGCCGTAGGAGTGGTAACGCACTGCCTTCATGATCTCTCCTTAGGTCAGGTGCTTCGAAGTTGAAGCATACAGAGAACAATAACCTGCTTCGACTTCGAAGCAATACCCCCTGGCCGGGTGACGATAATCACAGTGCTTCGAATTCGAACATGTACGGTGGAGGGATGACCGACCCCCGCCCCGACATCGGCGCCAGCGCTGACGCTGACGGCGTCCAGGCGCTCGAACCCGCCCAGCTGGGGACCTACTTCGCGCTCATGGAAGCCGTCAGCCTGCTCCAGCACCAGGTTGAACAGCAGCTACGCGCAGAAGGCGGAATTAGCTACGTGCAGTTCCAGCTCCTGGCCCGCCTCGCCGACGCCCACGGCCCACTGACCATGACGCAACTGGCCGACGGCGTCGTCTACAGCCGCAGCGGCCTGAGCTACCAGGCCGACCTGCTCGAGAAGGCCGGCCTCATCACCCGCGGCCCCAGCCCCGACGACGACCGCGCCACCCTGGTCACCATCACCGACAGCGGACTGGCCCTCTTCGGCCGCGTCCTGCCCGGCCACGTCCAGGTCGTCCGCCGCCTGCTGTTCGACCCCGTGTCCGGCGACGACCTGCACCACCTCGGCGACATCATGACCCGCGTACGCGACCACATGCGCGCCCAGCCACCCCGCTCCGCCGCCCCCCGCAAACGCCGCCCCAGCCCCGCCACCTCCCCGGTTCCGGCCGCGACGCAGGGCCTGAACCAGAATCCCTGACCCGACCTGGCGCCGAGGCCGCTGGCGGCGGACGGCATGGATCCGGCATGTCACCGCACTGCCAAGGTGATCGGTGTCGGCGCACGGACCGACGTGCACAGCCAGGGCCGGCGCCTTGGGGAGACCGCTGCGACCCGCCCCCAGGCCCGGTCAGCGCCCGCCGGGATCGTGCGGCCGGTGGATGCCGCGGCCGGTCCGTCCGGCCGCCTCGTATGCATCCCGCCAGGCGCGGCAATTCTCGGCGAACGACGCCAGGTGCAGGTCAGCGAAGTCCCGGGCCGACCAGTCGTGCGGCAGGACCGCGGCGTGCTCGGTCCAGGCGTAGGTCCAGGCGCCGCGCCCATCGTCCAGGGTGAGCCGCACCAGTTCATAAGGGCCGGACTCGTACTCGTCGATGATGCGCAGATCCTCGATGGCCAGCCCGGTGATGAGCCTTCCGGTAACCGTGCCGCCGGCCCGCACCAGGCCGGGGTACACCCGCCCGGCGAGCGCCGCCGCGCGCCAGCCTGCCGCGGCTCCTGGCTGGTGCTCGGGAAGCCGGCCCAGCAGGACCCGGAGTATCTCGGTGAACTGGAGCGTGCCGTAAGCGAACAGGGCCCCGGGCTCCCCGGGAAGCCTGCCCGCCAGCCGGCCCTGGCTGCGCGGGTCGCTCACGGCAAGCCGCCCAGAGCGCACGGGACTATGGCCCGGTCCGCCGGATTATCATGAGCCTGACGGACCCTCTCCGGAGCCACGGCGCGGCATGAGGTCGCAGGAATCCGGGGGGCGCCCAGTGGAGGCGCCATGCAGATCGAGATCACGGTTCCTGATGAGTGGACACCCGCGCTGGCGCTGGCCACCCGGGCCCTGCTGCAGCAGGCAGTTCGCTCCGGCTGCCCGCTGGTCACCTGTGCCCGCCCGGACGCCACGCCCGAGCAGCTCAGGGACGTCCTGGCCCGCATCCAGGCGGTGATGGAGGAGTCCGGGCTGGCCGCCTGACCGGTCAAGGCCAAGCGCTCAGTGCCGGCGATCACCGCCGGCGCCGGGCGGCGGGGGGCGGTGCCACAGAGCCGCGCTGCAGCAGGCTCATCGGCTCGCGGACCATCACGTCGCCGGCCGCCACGCCCTCGATACGGCTGATCAGTGCGTCCACGGCAGCCGCGCCGAGCTCGGGCAGCGGCATGCTCACGCTGGTGACAGGGACCTCGAGGAAAGCCAGGCACTCGTCTTCGTCGAAGCTCACTACGGACATCTCGCCGGGCACGCCGACGCCGGCTTCGCGCAGCGCCGCCATGACCCCGAACAGCTGGTTGAGGCTGCCCACGCCGCAGGCCGTGGGCCGCGGGCCGCGGCGCAGCAGCCGGGCGGTGGCGTCATAGCCGCCGTCCTCGGTCGGCGCGGCGTGCCGGACGGTGAGGCTGAGCCCCCGCGCCGCGCAGATCCGCCGCGCGGCGGCGACCCGGCGGTGCACGGTGTCCACCTCGGCCGGCCCGTCGATGAGCGCGAAGCTGCGGTGGCCGAGGTCAGCGACGCAGTCAACGAACAGCCGGACCGCGCCTGGCTCGTCCATCACCACGTCGTTGCCGCGATCGGGGCCCCGGCGGTTGACGTAGACGTGCGGGACGGCGCTCACTCCCCCGGTGTGCTCGGGTATCCGCAGCGCGGTGGCCAGCAGCAGGCCGTCGGCGCGGCTCTCCTCGACCAGGTACCGGTAGTCGCCGGGGGGCTTGGAGTCTTCGGTCGGCTCCTCCATGATCATGACGACGTAGCCGCGCTCGCGGGCGCGCTGCAGCGCGCCCCGCTGCAGGCTGGCCCAGATGGGGTTGCGCAGCAGCGGGACCACGAACGCGAAGGCCCCGGTGCGGCGGCGCTTGAGCGCCCGGGCCAGCGCGTTCGGCCGGTAGCCCTGCTGCCGCGCCGTGCTGAGGATCCGCTGGTAGGTCTCGGGGCGGATGGACTGCGTCGGGTCGCCGTTGAGCACCCGGGACACGGTCGACACGTGCACCCCGACGGCCTCGGCGATGTCGATCAGGCGGGAGGCCCGGCGCTGGCCACCCGGCAGCTCCGCGGCCCGCCCGCCCCTCCCTGGCGGCTCCCTGGCCGGCCCGCCTCCGCCACTCACTCCCGCCACCTCAATCGCCACCTAAGTCACTCGCGCCATCCCGCGGCTCCAAGCGGCCCTGGGCGCTTCCATGATCTTGGAGAGTTACCTGCGCCATTTGCCGAAAAGCCTCCAAGATCATGGGGCTGTCCTCAGGCCGTGACGCCGCCGTCGACCATGAGGACCGCGCCGTGCAGGTAGCTGCCGCCGTCGGAGGCCAGGAAGGCGACGCCGTCGGCGATCTCCGCTGGAGTGCCCATGCGGCCCGCCGGAATGCCGGACGACCACTGGGTCAGGGCCTCCTCGTCGTGGCGAATCCAGTCAGCCATTTCCGTATCTATCAGGCCGGGGCAGAGGCAGTTCACCCGCACGCCGTCGCGGCCGTGGTCGACCGCAAGGCTGCGGGTGAGAATCACCAGCCCGCCCTTGGAGGCACAGTAGGCCGCGCGCCGCCGGCCGCCGCGCACCCCGGCGGTCGAGGCGATGTTGACGATGCAGCCGTCCCGCGCCGCAACCATCGCAGGCAGGAACTCCCGGCAGGTCAGGAACGGGCCCCTGAGGTTGGTGTCCAGGATCCGGTCCCATTCGGCCTCGTCGAGATCGGTGAGGTACTGGATGCTGAACACGCCGGCGGCGTTGACCAGCAGCCAGGGGTCGCCCAGATCGCCGCGGATCCGGCCGGCGGCCTCGCGCACCGATGCCGACTCGCGCACGTCGACGCCGTAGCCGCGGGCCAGCGGCAGCTCCCCGGCCAGCCGGGCCGCATCCTGCTCGCGGACGTCGAGGCAGGCGACCGCGAAACCGTCCGCGGCCAGGCGGCGGCACACGGCCCCGCCGATTCCGCCTGCCGCACCGGTGACGACCGCCAGGCGCGTCGTAGCCCCGGTCACATTGTCTCCGCTACCGTCCGGGTCAGCAAGATCGCAGCGCAGAACGAACGATATGTCGCCAGCGGATCGTCACCGCGGATGCGTAGTTCGCGCGGGCCGGCCCGGTCCACGCCGCGGACCCAGCTGGCCGCCTCGGCGATGTCGGACGTGCGGACCGAGACCTCGAGGGTGGCCGAGGCCAGCGGCGGGGGCTCGGCGCCGCCCGCGCCCGCCAGGGCCTTCTCCGCGGTCTCCCGGATCAGCGCGCAGGCGCGGGACGGATGCAGGCTGTGCGCGGCGATCCGGCTGACCGGCTCCTTGACCACCGCCGCGTGCACGCCGGGGATCAGCGCGGCGGTCTCCTCGCACGCGGGCCGGTCCCCGGTCACCAGCACGACGGGCACGCCGTACTGCGCCGCGACCAGCGCGTTGATCCCGGCCTCCCCGGTCACGACGCCGTCGAGGCGCGCCTCGATGACCGCGTGCGGGTTATAGGTGTGCGACAGCCCGGCGGGTGCGCCGACCGAGCCGTGATACGACACGAACAGCACCGCGTCGAAGCTGCCGTCCAGGCCCTGCATCATGTAGAGCGGCTTGTGGCTGCCCGAGATGTAGGACGCCTCCCCGGCCAGCTCTCCGGGCGGGAAATTACGCATGGTCGCGTGCGAGTCATTCACCACGATCTCGGTCGCGCCGCCGGCCAGCGCCCCCTCGATAGCGGCGTTGACCTCGTCCAGCAGCAGGCGGCGCCCGGCGTCGGCCTGCGGGCCGTCCCCGACGCACTGCTCCCAGTCGACGACCCCCGCCGTCCCCTCCATATCGGTGGACAGGAAGACCTTCATACTTGCCTCCTCGCCTCGATCCGGAAGCTCTCGTCCTCGACCGACATCACGCTGTAGGTGGCGTCGCCCCTGGTGGAGGCCCCGCCGTGGCGGCCGTCCGGGGTCAGGCACAGGGCCTGCAGGCCGGACCGGAACTCATCGGGCAGGTCCAGCGTCTCGGCCAGGGCCGTGGCGCAGGCCTGCGCCGGGTCGCCGGAGCCGGCCAGCGCGAGCAGCACCGACCGGGCGGTATTGGCGCGGATGGCCAGCTCACCGCGGCCGGTGCAGGCGGCGCCGCCAACCCGGTTGTCGCAGTAGTTCCCCGCGCCGATGACCGCCGAGTCGCCGACCCGGCCCGGGTACTTCCAGGGGTAGCCGCTGGTGCTCACGCCGACCGCGAGGCTGCCCGCCGCGTCCAGGGCCAGCACGTTGACCGTGCCCCACGGCCCGTCGGGCGGCGACATGGCCGCGATCCGCTTCAGCGCCTCGCGCCGGTAGGCCGTCTCACCCGGGCCGCGCACCTCCGCGACGCCGTCCAGCGCCGCCGGGTCCAGGCCGTCCCGCCACATCTGCAGGGCCTCGTTGGTGAGCGTCGGCCCGCGCTCGATGCCGACCTCGTCGGCGAAGCGTTCCGCGCCCGCCCCGACCAGCAGCACGTGCTGCGGCAGCCGCTCGGCCACGGCGCGCGCGATCGAGATCGGGTGCGGGAAGCCGGTCACCGCGGCCACCGCGCCGGCCTGGCGGGTCGCCCCGTCCATGATCGAGGCGTCGAGTTCCACCACGCCGAGCAGGTTCGGCAGCCCGCCGACACCGACGTAATGGTCGGCCTCGTTGGATTCCACCACCCGGACGGCCGCCTCGACCGCGTCCATGGCGCTGCGCCCGGCCCGGAGCAGGCCGATGCCCGCGGGCAGACCGACCTCGCCGCGTTCACTGGCAATCATCAATGGCGTTATGGCTGGTCCTCCTGATCCCGCTCGCTGGCAGCGCCGGCCCCGCCGAAAGCGAAGTGGCACGCCACCTGGTGTCCAGGGGCGCCGGTCTCGAGCGCCGGGTCCTCGCGGGAGCAGCGCTCCTGCGCGATCGGGCACCGGGTGCGGAACCGGCAGCCGGACGGGATCCGCAGCGGGCTCGGCGGGTCACCGCGCAGGGCCGGGGCGCTGCCGGAGGTGTCCCGGGTCAGCCTCGGGATCGCCTCGAGCAGGCCGCGAGTGTAGGGGTGCTGCGGCGAGCTGAACAGCTGCTCCGTGGGCGCGACCTCGATGATGCGGCCCAGGTACATGACCGCGACCCGGCTGCAGAGATGCCGGACCACGGCCAGGTTGTGGGAGATCAGCAGCAGCGAGAGGCCGAGCTCGGCGCGCAGGTCACGGAGCAGGTTCAAGATCGTGGCCTGCACGCTGACGTCGAGCGCGGAGACCGGCTCGTCGGCGATGAGGATGTCGGGCCGCAGCGCCAGCGCCCGGGCGATGGCGACCCGCTGCCGCTGCCCGCCGGAAAACTGGCGCGGGTAGGCGGCCATCGCCTCGTCGCCCAGCCCGACCAGCGTCAGCAGCGTCCGGCTGTAGCTGTCCACCTCGGTGCGGGGCACGACGTGGTGCACCCGCAGCAGCTCGCGCAGTATCCCGCCCACGGTCAGCCGCGGGTTCAGCGACGAGTACGGGTCCTGGAAGACCATCTGGATGCGGCGCTGGTCGGCGCGGGAGCGCCGGGCGGGCAGTGTCCGGCCGCCGAAGCGGATCTCGCCGCCGTTGGCCGGCTGCAGCCCGGCCAGGGTCAGGGCGAGCGTGGACTTGCCGGACCCCGACTCGCCGACCAGGGCCAGCGCCTCACCGCGCCCGATCTCGAGATCGACCCCGTCGACGGCGCGGAGCAGGCGTTCCTCATGCCGGACCCGGGCCGCCAGCTGTGACCCGACCGGGAAGAGCACCGAGACCCCGCAGGCCGCGAGCAGCGGCTCCTCCGGGGCGAGCGTCCAGGGGGAAGCGGGCGGGTGCGCGGGCGCGGCGGTCACTGGCTGGCCCGATCTGCGGCGACCGCCTCCAGGCAGCGCTCGTAGTGCAGGCAGGCGGTGGCCCGGCCGCCGGGCAGCGGCCGCAGCGGCGTCGGCGTCACCTTGCAGTCCTCCTCGGCGAACGAGCATCGCGGGTGGAACCGGCATCCCGAGGGCGGCGAAGTCCGGCGCCGAGCGGACCAGCCCGAGCGTGTACGGATGGCGCGGGTCGAGCAGCACGTCGCGCACGTCGCCGCTCTCCACGATCTGCCCGCCGTACATGACCGCCACGTTCTGGCAGATCTGGGCCACCACGGGCAGATCGTGGGTGACGAAGACCAGGCTCGCGCCCGAGTCCCGGCACAGCCGGGCCAGCAGCCGCAGGATCTGGTCCTGGATCGTGACGTCGAGGGCGGTGGTCGGCTCGTCGCAGAGGATGATCTCCGGGTCGCAGGCCAGCGCGATCGCGCTCATCACCCGCTGCCGCATGCCGCCGGAGAACTCGTGCGGGTAGGCGCGGTACCGGCGCTCCGGGTCCGGGATCCCGACCCGGCGCATCAGGTCGATCGCCCGCTCCCTGGCCTTGGCGCGGCTGTAGCCGAGGTGCACCTGCGGCCCCTCGGCGATCTGGGGCCCGACCCGCATGACCGGGTTGAGCGCACTCATCGGCTCCTGGAAGATCATCGAGATCTTGGGGCCGCGGATCCGGTTGAGATCGTGGTTGCCCATCGGGACCAGGTCCACGCCGTCGAGCAGGATCTGCCCGGAGGTGACTTTGGCCTCGGCGGGCAGCACGCCCAGGCAGGCGCGCAGCGTCATGCTCTTGCCGGATCCGGACTCCCCGACCAGGCCCATCGCCTCTCCCCTGGGCACCTCCAGAGAGACCCCGTCCACCGCGTGGACCACCCCGGAGCGGCTGGTGATCTCCACGCGCAGGTCGCGGACCTCGAGGACCGGGGTTCCCGACCCGGTAGCTGGCGAGCCGGCCGTGTCTGGTCCCGTGCTTCCTGACACGGTCATGTCTGCCCCGGCCTGATCAGGTCGGCGAGCCCGTCGCCGATGAGCGAGAGCCCCAGGCCAACGACCACCACGACGAGCCCGGGGAACGTGGTGAGCTGCCAGTGCGTGGTGATGAAGTTCTGGCCGTCGTTGATCATCGAGCCGAGGTCCGCGGTGGGCGGCGGGACGCCCAGGCCCAAGTAGCCGAGCGTCACGATGGCCAGCATGTCCTGCACGATGTCCGACATCGAGTAGATGATCGCCTGCGAGATCACGTTGGGCAGCACGTGACGGCCCATGATGCGGGCGCTGGACAGGCCGCCGGACCTGGCGGCGGTCACGTAGTCCTGCCGCTTGGCCACCAGGATCTCGCCGCGGATGATCCGCGCGTAGGAGACCCAGCCCACGAGCGTGATCGCGACGACGATGCTGCGCAGGCCCGGGCCGAGCACGAACACCAGCGCGATGATCAGCACGTAGAACGGGAACGCGACCACGACGTCGACCATCCGCATGATGACGTTGTCGACCCAGCCGCCGAAATAGCCGGCGATGCAGCCCAGCACGACGCCGAGAGTGAACGGGAACAGCACGGCGAGGCACGCGATCGACAGGTCCAGCCGCAGGCCGTAGAGCAGCCGGGTCCAGACGTCCCGGCCAAGCTGGTCGGTGCCGAGCAGATGCTGGGCACTCGGCCCGAGCAGCGTCTGGCTGAGGTTCTGCGCGTTCGGGTTGTAGGAGGTGATCAGCGGCGCCGCGGCGGCCAGGAAGACGATGATCCCCATGACCACGATCCCGGTCATCAGCGCGGGCTGGCGGTACCACCGGCGCCGGGCACGCGGCGCCGCGTGCTCGGCCGGGATCAGGAACGTCTCCGGGTGCTCGGGGAAGGAGAGCGCGCTCACCGCTCGAACCGCACTCTCGGGTCGAGCGTCGCGTAGGCGATGTCCGCCAGCAGGTTGAGCAGGACCACCATAACCGCGAACACCAGTGTGACCCCCTGGACCACGGGGAAGTCCCGCTGGAAGATCGAGTTCAGCATGAGCTGGCCGATGCCGGGGATCGCGAAGACGTTCTCGATGATCACTGTCCCGCCGATGAGGAAGCCGATGTTGATGCCGAGCACGGTGACCGCGGGGATCACCGCGTTGCGCAGCACGTGCCGCAGGAACAGCCGATGGCCCGGCACTCCCTTGGACCGGGCGGTGGTGATGTACTCGGCGCCGAGCACGTTGAGCATGCTGGCCCGCAGGCTGCGGATGACCACCGGCGCCAGCGCGATGGCCACGGTTAGCGCGGGCAGGAACATCGCGTGCAGGTGGCCGAGGAACCCGGATCCGTACCCGCTGACCGGGAACAGCTTAAGCGTGATGGAGAACGCGTAGATCAGCAGGATGCCGAGCCAGAACGGCGGCATGCCCAGGCCGAACAGGGGCACCACCCGGACCACGTGGTCGCGGGCGCCGTCCTTGCGGCTGGCCGCGATCATCGCCAGCGGCACGCTGATCAGCACCGCGAGCACCGTGGCGTAGACGATCAGCCACAGGGTGGCCGGCAGCCGGCTCATGATGACGCCGACGGCCGGCACCCCGTAGTACAGGCTCGGCCCGAGGTTGCCGTGCAGGATGCGGTCAAGGAACAGGAAGTACTGGCTGATCAGCGGCCGGTTCAGGCCCCACTCCCGGTGCAAGATGGCGATGGCCTTGGGCGTGGCGTGGATACCGAGGATGGTCCGCGCCGGGTCGCCCGGGATCAGGTGGATCATGAAGAACACGATGAGCGTCACCCCGAAGGCCACTGGTATGAGCATCAGCAGCCTCCGGAATACGAACGTCATCCGGCCCACGGGCCGTCACCACCTCGCACCGGGTTGCCTGCGGGGGAATGTTGTCACTTGCTGAGCCAGACATCCTCCATATGCATGTTGCCGAGCGGCGTCACCAGGAAGCCGTGCACGTTGCTCGTGGTGGCGTACGGGTACGGCGAGTAGTAGAGGAACGCCATGAACGCGTCGTTGGCCGCGCCCGTCTGGACGGTGTTGTAGAAGGTCTGACGCTGAGCCGGGTTGGTCGTCACCTCGGCCTGGTGCGTGGCCTTCACGACCGCCGGGTTGTTGTAGCTCGTGAAGAACGACTTGGCCCCGGAGGTCGGGTCGACCGCGAACGTGGCCAGCTCGTCCGGGTCCGGGATGTCCATCGTCCACAGCGTGAGCGACATGTCGTACTTCTGGTCCTGGAAGTCGGTGTTGGCCGTGTTCGGGTCCAGCTGCTGGATCTTGATCTTGATGCCCAGCGGCTTGAGCTCAGACTGCAGGATCGTGGAGATGGTCAGGTAGTCGGAGTTGCCGGACGGGATGAGGATGGTCGTGCTGAACCCGTGCGGCACGCTGGACTTGGCCATCTCCTGCTTGGCCTGCGCCAGGCTGAACTGGAGGCCGGGGGTGCTCTGCTGGTAGAAGGGCACCTGCGGCGGGAACAGCGAGTTGGCCGGCTTCCCGTTGCCGAACAAAACGGCCTTGACCAGGGCCTCCCGGTTGATGGCCAGCGAGATGGCCCGGCGCACATGCACGTCCTGGAACGGCTTCACCTTCTCGTTGAAGGCCAGGTAGTTGGTCTGCGTGGACGGGAACAGGAACATGGTGACGTTCGGGGTGGACTTGAGGCTGGCCACCGTGGACCACGCGGGGGTCTGGTCGACCTGGGACTGGCCGCCCTTGAGCTGCAGTTCCCTGGTGTTGTCGTTGGGGACGTCGGTCCAGGTGACGCTGTTCAGGTACGGCTTGCCCGTCTGCCAGTAGTAGGGGTTGCGCACCAGCTTGAGCGCGGAGCCCTTGTGCCAGTAGGCCCACTTGAACGGCCCGGTCCCGATCGGGTGCTGGTAGAACGCGTTCTCGGTCTCGCCGCCGTAGTTGTTGGGCACGATCCCGTTGGCGAAGATCGACAGGTCGGCGAGCAGCGGCGCCCACGCGAACTTGAGGTGGATGACCACGGTCTCGGGTGAGGGGGCGTCCACGGACTTGATGGCCGAGTCCAGGTAAGCCCAGCCCTGCGTCGCCTTCCGGTTCTGGTCGATGGAGAACTTGACGTCCGCCGAGGTCATCGGCTTGCCGTTGGAGAACTTGACGCCCTGGCGGAGCTGGAACGTGTAGGTCTTCTTGTCCGGCGACATCGTGTAGCTGGTGGCGAGCCACGGCTTCACGCCCTTGCCGTCGTTGGTCACCGTGTAGAGCGTCTGGTAAATCTGCTCGAAGATCCAGATCGAGTTGTTGTCGAACACCGTGGTGGCGTTCATGGACTGCGCGTCCTGGACGGCCGCGAAGGTGAGGTTCCCGCCGCGCACGGGCCCGCCGGCGGAGCCCGACGAGCTGGAGGACGAGCTTGAGCCCGACCCGCAGGCGGCCAGGACCAGCAGAGCGGCCACACCAATCAGGGCTTTCACTGCAGTTGTTCGGTGTATCACGGGACCTCCAGTGGTGTCCTGTGGTGTCCGGAGCGATCAGAGGCGGGGATCGGCCGGGTTCGGCCGCTGGGCAGCGCAGGCAGCCTTAGCTGCCGACGGAGCAGGGCGGAGCAGTCGCGGTCAGGCACTGCCGTCAAGCAGCGCATACCGGGAGGCAAACCTTTGTCCTTGCTAATGTGGCGGCAAAGCCGCGACTTGTAAATAGGAGTGACATAACTGGACCGGCGGTTTTACCGTGTTGTAACGTTGCGCGCCGTGCGTTACGTCGTGCTTGGCTGCGGGGCGATCGGCGGCACCGTGGCCGCGGGCCTGGCCCGTGACGGCCACGAGGTCCTGGTCTGCGACGCCGATCCGGCCGTCGTCGCGGCCATCAACGGCGGCGGGCTGCGGATCGAGGGGCCAGTGGAGAACTTCACCGTGGCCGTGCCGGCGGTGACACCCGGCGGCCTGCCGCCGAGGCTGGACGGGCCGGTCCTGGTCGCGGTCAAGGCGCAGCACACGGAGGCCGCGGCGGCGGTCCTGGCCGGGCGGCTGAGCGAAGGCGCGTTCGTCGTCTCGCTGCAGAACGGCCTGAACGCTAGTCAGCTCGCCGCTGCCGTCGGCCCGGCGCGGGTCGTCGAGGCGCTGGTCAACTTCGGCGCCGACGTACTGGAGCCCGGAGTCGTGCTGCGCGGGAACCGGGCGACGTTCCTCATCGGGGAGGTCGACGGCAGCATCTCCGACCGGGCCAGATCCCTGGCCGCCGACATCGCGGACGCCGAGGTCACCCGCGACATCCTGGGCTACCTCTGGTCTAAGGAGGCCTACGGGGCGATGCTCGCCGCCACCGCGGTCAGCGACCTGCCCATCGCGGACGTTCTCGGTGACCCCGCGTACACCCCGCTGCTGCTCGGGCTGGCCCGGGAGGTGCTGGCCCAGGCGCCGGTCGCCCCGATGGCCTTCGACGGGTTCGACCCCGCAGACCTGGAGGGCTCGCTCGGGCGGCTGGTCAGCTTCAACCGGGGCTCGGCCAAGACCCACTCCGGGATCTACAGGGACCTGGCGGTGCGGCACCGCCCGACCGAGGTCCCCGCGATCCTCGGCAGCCTGGACGGGATCCTGCTGCGCCGGGTATCCGAGCTGGTGGCAGCCATCGAGCAGGGCAGGCGCTCCTGCTCGCGCGCGAACCTGGACCTGCTCGCCGCTCACGAGCGCCTGGAGCGGCTCGGGCGGCCGCTCAATGCCGTTGCGGCCGTGATCGGGGCGCCGGAGCGGGCGGCCACCGGACCGCTGGCCGGGCGCCCGGTGGCGGTCAAGGACATCGTCGCTGTGGCGGGCGTGCCGACCGGCTGCGGCAGCCCCGCGAGCGCCCCCGGGCCGGCCGCCCGGGACGCGGAGATCGTGCGCCGGCTGCGGGACGCCGGGGCCGAGGTGTTCGCCACCACTCAGTGCCTGGAGTACGCGGCCGGGTTCGCGCACCCGGAGATCGGCGATACCCGCAACCCGCGCGATCGGTCCCGCACCTCCGGCGGGTCCTCGGGCGGGTCGGCGGCCCTGGTCGCCGCGGGCGTGTGCGACCTGGCCATCGGCTCGGACACGGGCGGGTCGATCCGGATCCCGGCCGCCTACTGCGGGGTGGCGGGGCTCAAGCCGAGCTACGGGCTGCTGCCGCTGGACGGGGTCTTCCCGCTGTCGCCGACCTGTGATCACGCGGGCACGCTGACCGCCACCGTGTCCGGCGCCGCGGACCTGCTGGCCGTTCTGGCCGGCCCCGCGTCCGCCGCCCTTGGCACCCCCGCCGCCCCCGCGTCCGCCGCCCTTGGCACCCTCACCGGCCCCGCGTCCGCCCTTGGCACCCCCGCCGGCCCCGCGTCCGCCGCCCCCACGTTCTCTGTCGCCGTCCTGGCCGCGCAGCTAACCGACCCGTCGGTCACGGCCGAGGTGCGCGAGGCGGTCAGCGCCGCGCTCTCCGTCCTCGCCGGCGCCGGCTGGCAGGTGCGGGAGCTGACCGCAGCCTGGCTGGACGACCTTGCGGCCTGGGAGGATGTGCTCGCCGTGATCGTGGCCAGGGAGGCGTACCTGGTGCACGCCGACCGGGACCGGAGCCGGTACGCCGAAGGCACCCGCGGTCTGCTCGAGTTCGGCGCGGCGGTCGGCGACGACCGGTACGCCCGCGCGCTCGAGCGGCGAGCGGACCTCACGGCCGCGGTCGAGGCGAGCCTCGACGGCGTCGACGTCCTCGCCGGGCCGACCGTCGGCTACCAGGCTCCGGAGCAGGACCCGCCGTTCGGGGTCGGTGACGACAACGCGGAGGGCCGGTTCACCGGGCCGTACAACCTCACCGGCCACCCGGCCATCTCACTCCCCGTGCCCGCCGCGGGCCTGCCGGCTGGCCTGCAACTGGCCGGCCGACGCGGCCAGGACCTTGCCCGGCAGCGCAGACGGCCCCCTGTTCACCGTGATATCGGGGGTACACGGCTGCGAGTACGCGTCGATGGCCGCGGTGCGCCGGTGGACGCGCAGCCTGGAATCGCGGGAGCTGCGGGGCCGGGTTCGTGCCGTGCCGGTGCTGAACCTGCCGTCGTTCCGCGCCCGCACCCCGTTCGTCGTTCCCGACGACGGCAAGAACCTGAACCGGTGCTTCCCGGGCGACGCCGCAGGCACTCTCGCCGACCGGCTGGCGTATGCGACGTTCCACCAGCTCATCACCGGCTCCGATGCGCTGATCGACGCGCACTGCGGCGACATGGTCGAGGCACTGGAGCCGTTCGCGCTCTACGAGACCGGGCCGGCTGAGGCCAGGGCCAACGAGATAGCCACCGCCTACGGCCTGCCCTATGTCATCCGGCAGGAACCTGGCCCGGACCGCGCCGTCGGCGGTACCACCAGCTCGGCCGCGGCCGCCATCGGCATTCCGGCGATCACCGCCGAGTCCGGGGAGTGCGGCCTGGTCCAGGAAGAGGCCGTCGCGGCCCACATCCGCGGGCTCGACCGGGTCCTCGCCACACTCGGGATGACCGACAGCCCGGCCGCGGCCGACGGCGAGCCGCCGACGTATCTCACCCGGTTCATGTGGCTGCGCTGCGACGACGCGGGCTGGTGGGAGCCCGCGGTCCGGACGGGTGAGCACGTCGCCGAGGGGCAGGTGCTCGGGACGGTCAGCACCCTGGACGGCGGGGGAGTCCTGCAGACGATCACCGCCCCGTCGGACGGGGTCCCGATGTTCATCACCAGCTCACCCGCGGTGGCCGACGACGGCCTGCTGCTCGGCCTGGGCGCGCGCTAGCGCCAGGCGCGGACCGGCTTGACCAGTGCCGCGCCCACGCGGCCCGGTCCGGCTGAGGGGAAGTGCTCGCCATGCCCGCGGCGACCATACTGGGTCGGCGGCCAACGACCGCTGAGGAAGCAGCAGTAGATCGCTGAGCTGGCCAGATGTCGGCCGACAGGGCTGCCAACTGACTGGAACAGACGATTCTGTTCTGCTATTATGGAACAGATCGCTTCGTTCTGTAGAAGCCAACGGAGGAGAACGACATGGACTGGAAGCTCGAGCTGGTGGCAATTCCCGTTTCGGATGTGGACCGCGCCAAGGCCTTCTACACGGAGAAGGCCGGGTTCAACGCTGACCACGATTACACGGTGAGCGACGAGATCCGCTTCGTGCAGCTGACGCCGCCTGGCTCGGCCTGCTCGATCGCCCTGGGCAAAGGGCTGGTGGACGCGGCTCCAGGGTCGGTGCAGGGCATGCAGCTCGTCGTCTCCGACGTCAGCGCCGCCCGGGCGGAACTGGCTGGGCGGGGCGTCGAGGTGAGCGAAGTCCAGGAGTTCGCCTGGGGCTCGTTCGTCTTCTTCGCCGACCCGGACGGCAACCGCTGGGCCGTGCAGCAGATCCCCCCGCGCCCGGGGCAAGGCTAACCGCGGTCCTGACCGCCACGTGCTGGCCGCCGCGACGGTCGCTTTGATGCGGCCAGCACCGCGGCGGCCGTATGCGGGGGCCGCCGCGTTGGCCAGAGCCGGGCGGACGGGCGGCCCGGTACGGTGGCGAAGAGGAACACACCGGGGGAGGACCCTCGTGCCGTCTACGGACGCGGTCATCTGCCCGGCAGCACCCGCGGATCTTGAGCGTGTCGCCGGCATCTTCGCGCACTACGTCACCACGAGCATGGTCACCTTCGAGGACACCCCGCCCGCGGTCGCCGACTGGCAGCACCGGCTCGGCGGCCTGGCCGGCCTGGGCCTGCCCTTCCTGGTCGCGAAGGCAGGCGGTGAGGTCGCCGGGTATGCCTATGCCTGCCCATGGCGCTCGAAGCCGGCCTACCGGCACACGGTCGAGGATTCGGTCTACCTGGCCCCGGACCGGCTCGGCCAGGGGCTTGGCCACGCGCTGCTGGCCGCGCTGCTGACCGGGTGCACGGACGCGGGCGTGCGTCAGGTGGTGGCGGTCATCGCCGACACCGGCAGCGACGCGTCGATCGCACTGCACCGCTCCCTCGGCTTCGCCCACGCAGGCCGGCTGACCGCTGTGGGGCATAAGCACGGCCGCTGGATCGACACCGTGCTGATGCAGCGCGACCTGACGGCCACCGCAGGCTAACGAGGATGAGCCGACGGCCTATGCTGGCGCAGCGTGGCAGGAAGCGGCACCGCGGCGACGGCACTGCTTACCAAGCAGGGCATCCCGCATACCGTGCACTCCTACGCGCATGACCCGCGCCGAGGCTCCTACGGCGCCGAGGCCAGCGAGGCCCTGGGCGTTGCGCCCGGGCGGGTGCTGAAGACGCTGATCGCGGACGTGGACGGCAGGCTGACGGTGGGCGTGGTGCCGGTCGCGGCTCAGCTCGACCTCAAGGCGCTGGCTGCGGCGGTCGGCGGCAAGAAGGCGGCGATGGCCGGCGTGGCCGCCGCTGAGCGCGCCACCGGCTACGTGGCCGGCGGCATCTCACCTCTGGGCCAGCGGAGGCGGCTGCCCGTGGTGATCGACTCCGCCGCGCTGGAGTTCCCCACGGTCTTCTGCAGCGGCGGCCGGCGCGGGCTGGAGATCGAGCTGGCCCCTGGCGACCTCGTGCGGGCCGCGAACGCGACAGTAGCGCCCATCTCCCGGCCGGGGCCCACTTGAGGTTTCCCTTCCCAAATCCCGGCCGATGCTGGCCGCCGTGAATTCCGGCCTCTGCGTATCAACGGCCGGGGCCGGTGCTCTGCCTATGTGAGGGACAATGCAGACCCGGTGCTGGATTGCCACGGATCCCGCTAGTGCTGGGACGGGGCGTCGTTGCGCGCTTGCGGGCGCCACAGTCGCGCACCTGCGCGGTAAGGAGGCGTGATGATGCGCCTAGAGAACGGCGACATACCGCATCTGGTCGTGCTGGCACCGGACTCTGACTGCGGTCGGCGATTCCGATGGATGGGGATTGTGTGGTCGCAAGGCGTAAGCCGGCCTGCGACGTGCGGCTCGACGGCCCAGGCGTTAGCCGGACCCACGCTGCGCTGCAGCGGCGCGGAAATGCGGTGCAGCGAGGCCAGCACTAAACGTCTAGGGGAGGACAAGCCATGGATGCACTAGGTGAAAGAGCCCTTGATCATCTTGCCGCATTGAACACGCACAGCAGGTTTCCCGGCGATCAAAGAGACGAAGCGTACACCGGTTCGTATCGGGTCATCCGCCTGGTGGTCGGGGTCCTGGGTGTACTGCTGCCGTTCATCTTCATCATCGGGGAGGCGTTCTTCCTGCGAGGAGGTGTCCATGTCCGGGGATCGCTCAGCGGGTACTACCACACCTCGATGCAAGACATCTTCGTGGGCGGTTTGTGCGTCATCGGTTTCCTGCTCGCAACGTACATGGCCGGCGAGACCCGGACCTGGGATTTCTGGGCCAGCTTGATCGCGGGCGTCGCGGAGCTTGGGGTCGTCTTTTTCCCCACCACGCGGTCGGGTCTGCCAGCCGGCGCGGCAGCCTGCGGCAGCAATCCCCAGCCGCCCGGCTGCTCCTTCGTCGAGCAAACACTCGGTGAGCACCAGACGGCAGTGATACACGCGGTCTTCGCCATCGTGTTCATCCTCTTCCTGGCCGTCATGAGTTTCCTGTTCGCGACCAGCGAGGTACTGCCCAAGACCGAACGACTCGCCGCCAAAGGCCAGCAAAGACCAGGCGTGTTCCGGAAACCGGCCCTGTTCTGGATCCACTTCACGTGCACGCTGGTCATCCTGGCCGCCGGAGCATGGGCATTCGCGGGCGCAGGCACCTGGGAACTGACTCGGCTCTACATCGGCGAGGTCGCTTCCGTCTGGGCCTTCGCAGTCTCCTGGCTAGTGGCAGGCTTCCACCTGACAGCACCGGCCAGGACCAAGTCGGCCGGGTAGCCCGGCAGAGGCGAGCATCCTCAGCTGCGGTGCGCTGCGTGCCAGGCGACCCAGATCTCGGGCCGGAGCTTGCCGCGGCCGGGGATGGCAAGACCGGCCGCGCGCGCCCAGGCCCGAACTTCGGCGGTGGAGGGCTCGGGTGCGTCCGGTGCCTGGGATAGCTCGGTCGTGGCGGCTGCTGCCGCCAATAGTGTGAGCCGCTCGATCGAGGCGGTCTCGGTGTCGGCCCATGCGCGGGCGGCGGCCAGGAACCGGTAAGTCCATTCCTCGGCGAGCTGGCGGGTCTCGCAGAACACGACCGGGACGCTGGGCCAGCGGATCTGGAGTTCGGCGAGTCCGTCAGCGACCAGGGCGGGCCGGACCCGCTCCAGCTTGAACACCTGGGAGTAGCGGTCCTCGACCACGACCGCGGCGCGGGGCAGGGCTGCGAGCTCGGCCAGCGCGTAGCGGAGTTTCCCGCCGGTCAGGCTGGCCACCAGGTCGGTAAGGGACTTTCGCTCGACGGAGGCGATGAGCCGTCCGCCGACGACCAGGCCGTAGTCACCGCAGGGAAGCGCCCGCTTGACCGTAGAGATCCGCTGGCCGCCGAACCGGTAGGCGTATTGCTCATGGGAGTCGACCACGATCTCCAGCTCAGCGATCCCGGCGGCCCGGGCCGTGGGAGTGGTCACGTTCGGGCGGGCCTGCTTGCGGGTGCGCGGGGACTGCCAGAAGACGGCGTCGCGGCCACGGGCCCTGGTAAAGACGATCTGGGAGCGATTCTCCCGCCCTCTGTCGAGGACGAGGTCAATGGCGGCGCCCCGCCGGACACAGGACCGAAGGGCTGCTCGTTCAACGATGTCGGGGGTGTCGGGCCACTCATCCGCCGAGACCGGATAGCAGTACAGGGCGCTGGTGCGCGGCCAGGTCCCCGAGGTGCGGAACACCATCCCGCCGGGCAGCGGCAGCAACAGCAGATACGGCAGTTGGGAGTCCGGGTCCGGGTTGCGGGCGATCAGCAGCTCCACGCTCTCCAGCCTTCCACCCGACCCGGCTCGACAGGCTAATGCCCCAAGATTGCCGCGATGCCACGCCCCGGCGGGCATCTCATGACCGCCGGCGACCCGCTCCAGCACGGTCCGCCGCCAGGCACAGCATTCGCAAGCCCACACCCCCGGCATCCGCACACGCCGGCAGGCCCGGCTCAGCGCAGGACCTTGCGGCGGTAGAGATAGACCGCGGTCGGGGCGAACACGGCGATCAGCGCGACCGACCAGATGAGCACGGCGAGCTCGGGATGCTGCATGGGCCAGGCCTGCACGGCCGACGCTGGATTGCCCCCGCCGAACAGGTCCCGGCACGCGGCCGCCATGGCGCTGATGGGGTTCCAGTTGGCGAAGTCGCGCAGCCAGACAGGCATCCCCTGGGTGGGCACGAACGCGTTGGACACGAAACCCAGCGGCAGGAAGATGATGAACCCGAGCGCCTGGGCGCTCTCGGGACTGCGCAGCAGCATGCCGGCGCAGGCCCCCGCCCAGGTCATCGCGAAGGCGAAGAGCAGGGACAGGACTACGGCCAGGACGGCGTCGCCAATCCCGTTGTGGATCCGCCAGCCGACGACGAGGCCGGTGCCCACGAGCACCAGGATGCCGAGGCACTGGGTGGCGAGGTCGGACAGGGCGCGGCCGGCCAGCACCGCCGATCGGGCGATCGGCAGCGACCGGAACCTGTCGATCAGGCCGGTGGACATGTCGGCCGTGAGCCCGACCGCGGTACCCGGGGCCGTGCCGGCCATCGACATCCCGAACATCCCGCTGATCAGGTACTGGTGGTAGTCACCGCCGCCCGGCAGGTGGATCGCCGAGCCGAACACGTAGGTGAACAGCAGCACGAACATGACCGGCTGGATGGTTACGTCGCTGAGCTGCTCGGGCTCGCGGGCGATCCGGGCGATGCTGCGCCGGCAAAGAACCCAGGTGTTCTTCACGGCCCACCAGGCCCGAGTCAGTATCGGCTCACCCGCTGCGCTGGCGATGGGCAAAGATGCGGCGGTCACGCGAACTCCTTCTCGTTGTCGGGACGCAGGATCTCGTTAGCTGACTCGTCCTCGGCCTGCGCGTCGCCAGCGGCGTGCCCGGTCAGGGTGAGGAACACGTCGTCGAGCGAAGGACGGCGGATCCCGAGATCGTCGAGCAGCACGCCCGCCGCGTCGAGATCACGGACGATGTCCGGCATCTGGCGGGCTCCGCTCGTGACCGGCGCCTCAACCGTCCGCAGGGCGGGATCAACGTGCGGCAGTCCGCCGGCATGCCGCCCCAGCACGTCGCGGGCCGCGGCCAGGTCGGACTCAGGAGCCACCGTCAGCTGCACCCGCTCGCCGCCGACCTTGGCCTTCAGCTGCGCCGAGGTGCCCTCGGCGATCACCCGCCCGCGGTCCACGACCGCGATGGTGCCGGCCAGCTGGTCGGCCTCGTCCAGGTGCTGCGTGGTCAGCAGAACGGTGGTTCCGGCCGCGGCGAGGTCGCGCACGGCGTCCCAGGTGACCATGCGGCTGCGCAGGTCCAGGCCGGTGGTCGGCTCGTCGAGGAACAGGATGCTCGGCCTGGCCACCAGGCTGGCGGCCAGGTCGAGCCGGCGCCGCATGCCGCCCGAGTAGGTCTTGACCCCGCGGTCCGCCGCATCGGCCAGGTCGAAACTGTCCAGCAGTTCCCCGGCCCGCTGCTTGGCCTCCTTTCTTGAGAGGCGGCAGAGCTGACCAATCATGATCAGGTTCGCGCGGCCGGTGAGACTCTCGTCAAGAGCCGAGTACTGGCCGGTCAGGCCGATGTGGCGGCGCACCTCGGCGGCCTCGGTGACGACGTCGTAGCCGGCCACCCGGGCCGTGCCCCCTTCGGGGCGCAGCAGCGTGCTCAGCACCCGCACCGTCGTGGTCTTGCCCGCGCCGTTGGGTCCGAGCATGCCCAATATCGCGCCGCTCTCCACCACGAGATCGAGGCCGTCCAGCGCCTTGGTTCGCCCGTAGGTCTTCTCGAGGCCGCTGGCCGCAATCGCGAGCGACTCGCTCATCTGTGCCTCCTCTGCTGCGTCGTACCTAGTACGGTGTACGATAGGGTTATAGTACGCTGTACTATACAGTACGATGTACGAGAGTCAAGCGAGAGCCAGCACGGGAGGCAGCGTGCCGGACCGGGAACGCCAGAAAGCCGACCGGGAACGCCAGCGGCTCGACCGGGAACGCCAGAGCGCCGCCGGCCGGGAGCGCAGGGCGCCCGACCGGGAACGGCGCCGCGGAAATGCTGTGAGCAGCCCGGACGATCTCTGGCCGCCGTTCGGCCCGGAGTCGTCCTCAGATCGCGGCGCCCGGGCGCACCGGATGATGCACGAGCGCGCCGAACATGGCCGTGACCAGCGCGGCCGCGGGAGAGTTCCCAAAGCGCAAGCCCTGTCCCGCGCCGAGATCGTCGACGCGGCGATCGCCATCGCCGACGCCGAGGGCACCAACGCGGTCAGCATGCGGCGGATCGCCCAGGTGCTCAGGTCGGGCACGATGTCCCTTTACTGGCACGTGGCCAACAAGGAGCACTTGCTCGACCTGATGCTCGATGCCCTGGTCGCTGAAGTCGGCGTGCCCGAGCCTACCGGCGACTGGCGCGCCGACCTGCGGGGGCTCGCCCGCGACAACCGCGCCATGCTGCTGCGCCACCTGTGGGTCATGGACTTTGTCGGGGGCCGGCCGCCGCTCGGGCCTAACACGCTGCTGAATGCCGATCGCATGCTGGCGATGCTGGACGGCGTCGGCCTGGACGCCGCCACGGCCATGAACATCCTAGGCACAGTGCAGACCTACGTCATGGGGGCGGTCCTGCGCGAGATGCGGGAGCTGCGGCAACAGCGGGACCAGGAGCAGTCCGGCATCGAGCCGTCCGAGTGGGAACCCGCGCTGGCCGCCTGGCGGGACCGGCTCGCGGCCGACGGCCGGTTCAAGCATTTCGTCCAGTTCATGGATGAGGGCATCGACCCGGACGCCGAGGAAACCAGGGACGAGCGGTTCGAGTTCGGCCTGGACTGCGTTCTCGACGGGATCGCGGCGAAGGTCGCACAGATGTCGGGCCGAGCGCCGGCCTAGCACAGCTGGAAGGATCGGCCCATGAGCGAATTGGCGCGCGCTGCGGTCGAGGACGCACTGGAAGCCATGTATCGCAGCGTCACCGCGGTCGCCGACGGGCTCGGCGAGGCGGATCTGATGCTGCCGAGCCGCTGCGCGGGCTGGGCGGCCGGGGACGTCCTGTTTCACCAGCTTCTCGACGCCAGGCGGGCGCTGCGCACGTTCGCCAGCCCGTCGCCTGATCCGCCCGACACCGGCGATACCGAGTACTGGCGCGCGTACTCGCCGCAGAGCGGCGTGCCAGGGGCACCCGGCAGCCCGGAGGCCGCGGCGCACGCTCGGTACGTCCGGATCTGCGCGGCGGCCTACCCACCGGGAGCGCTGGCCTGGGAGTGGCGGGAGACCGCGGCTGCGGCGTGCCGGGCGGCGCGCGCCTGCCCGCATCCGGCCGTGACCACCCAGGGCCACGTACTGAGCACCGCGGACTTCATCGCCACGCTCGTGGTGGAGGCAACGGTCCATTACCTCGACCTGACCGTCGGGATGCCCTCGGCCGTTCCCCCGGATGCTGCCTCACTCGCGCTCGTGCGGCGGGTTCTCGACGGGCTGCTCGGGAGTCCCATGCCCGGCAGCTGGGATGACCGCACCTACGCCCTGAAGGGCACCGGCCGCGTGCCGCTCAGCGGAGCAGATCGTGCGGCCATCGGCGTGCTGGCCGACCGGCTCCCGCTGTTCGGCTAACTGGCCGCGACCCGGCGTGACAAGGCCGCCAGCGAGAGCCGTTTCCGCGGGTGGCCGAGAGGACGAGCATGACAATACGGCGAACTGGCCAGACCGGGGAACATCCCGACCCGGGATGGTGTTTGATAGGGCCTGGTTGCGTTCTGTTTTTCGCGACCTGCGCTGGCCAGACCTGAGATCGGGCCTTTCGGACTTTGGGGCCGGTACTTGGAAAAGGAGGCGCATGGCCGCGGCAACCCGGGGTCCTCAGAAGTGGATTCCGCAGATCGTCACGTAGGAGAAGGTCAATGCCTCAGGGCACCGTAAAGTGGTTCAACGCCGACAAGGGCTACGGCTTCATCGCACCCGACGATGGCACCGCAGACGTCTTCGTGCACCACACCGCGATTCAGATCGACGGCTTCCGCAGTCTCCAGGAGAACCAGCGAGTCGAGTTCACCGCCGGCCAGGGCGCCAAAGGCCCGCAGGCTGAGCAGGTCCGCCCGCTCTGACCTAACTGCCTGGCCAGACGCTTGCCCTGGCGGGCAGGCCTGACTTCCGGGTAAGGGGGCGGCTCGGTGCGAGCCGCCCCCTTACCTTGCCCGGCGCCGGCGGGTGGCGTGCGCACGCCGCAATGGGCAGTTCTTGCCTAAACTTGCGTAAACCGTGCTGGCGCAGGCGAAAGTATTCTGAAACAAGCGGAATAGCTAACGGGCACTATCGGCTCACCATTCGCATTTGATTCGAATTTTGGGTGCGTCTTGCAGATTGCAGTTTAAAAACGACACTGCCGTGACCTGTCCCGTGTTATAAATCCCTCGTATCGCCGCTGCCTGCGATACCACGAGGGAGCAATGCGTTGGCGAAAGAGATTAATCCGCGACCAAGCGGTCCAGCGCTATGGGCCGGGCCGGCGTGACCGGTCATCTTGCTGTGTCACCCGGCTGTGCCGGGGCCGCGGCGGGAGCAGGCAGCAGGCCCGGCCATGCGCGGCTCGCCGGACTCCCTGACGCCCTGAGCGCCGGCGCGGAGCGGCTGCTGATCGGCGCCTCCGTCTACCGTGAACCGGCCGACCGCAGCGCGCTGCTGTTCCAGGTGGGTCGGCATGACTGGACCGCCGCCCGCGCTCCCGGCCGTCTGGACCCGACTCCGCCGTACCAGGAGCCGGCCGGCCTTGATGACATGATCGCCGTGTGCGAGGCGGCGGGACTGCTTACCGTCAGCTTCGCCGCGCCCGACGGCCAGCCCGGCCGGCCCAGGTCAGGCCCGTCCGGGGGCGCTGCCGCGGCCCTGGTCACGGTCTTCGTCGATCGGCTGGCCGCAGCTGAACTGCATAGCGTGCTGGCTGCTGCAGACCAGGGACACGACCTGGCCGCCGCGCACCGGCGCGCCGCCGGGTACTGGCGGTGGCGGGCCGCCGCCTGGCCGCAGGGACATAGCGGGGACCGGCATGACTTGCTCGAGGCCCGTTATCACCTGTTCGAGGCGGGCGAAATGGAGCAGGCCTGCGAGCTGACCGGGGAAGTGTGCTCGCAGCTGCACGCCTGGGCAGATCTCGGCCGGGAGGCGGCCCTGATCAGCGATACGCTGACCTGGCTGCCCGATCGCTGCGCCAGCAGCGCCGCCCTGATTCACGAGCTGGGCAAGATCGCGCAGGTCAGAGCCGACTACGCCGAAGCCGAGCGCTGCTACCTGCAGGCCCTGGACATCTTCGCGGCAGCCGGTGATCGCTCCGGCGTCGCTCGCAGCCATGACAGCCTGGGTGTGCTGGCTCAGGCCCAGGGGGACTACGCAAGGGCAGAACTGGAGTACCAGCGCTCCGCCGACGCGGCGCCGACCGTCGTCCTGTCTCCCGCGCCGCCCGCGGTCGCGCCCGCGGCACCGGTCACTGCACCGCCCGCTCTGCCGGCGGTCCGCGCACTGGAGCCGCCGGCCGCTGCTGCGCTGGAGCTGCGGAGAGCCGCGCCGGCCGTTATCCCGGCTGCCGCGCAGGAACCGCCGGCTGCGGCGGCACCGGGGGTACCGGCCGCGCCCGGGCACGCTGCCGCGCGGCGCCTTGCCGCCCTGGCCGCCGCGGCTGCGGCCTTGCTGGCACTGGCTGCCTACGAACTCCCCGACGTGCCCACCCCGGCGGGCGGGACCGGCGCCCCGGCGGCGGCGAGCGCATCTGCGGTGCGCCAGCGGGCCGCGGCCTGGGTTGCGGGGCAGATCAGCCGCAGCGCGATCGTGTCCTGCGATCCGGCCATGTGCTCCGACCTGCAGCGGCGGGGAGTTCCCGCCGGGGACCTGCTGGTGCTGGGCGCCGCGGCACCCGACCCGCTCGGCTCGGACGTGGTCGTGGCCACCTCTGCCCTGCGCAGCGAGTTCGGCGGGCGGCTGGCCGGCGTGTACGCGCCCGCGGTGCTGGCCAGCTTCGGCTCGGGCGGCGCGCGCATCGAGATCCGGGTGATAGCGCCGGACGGCGCGGCCGCCTACCGTGCCGCGCTCGCGGCCGACCTGTCAGCCCGGCGGCAGGCCGGGGCCCAGCTGCTGCGCAACCCGCGGATCAGCGTCACGGCTGCCGGCCGGCGGCAGCTGTCCGACGGCACGGTGGACTCACGGCTGCTGATCACGCTCGCGGCGCTGGCCGGGCAAGGCCAGGTGCGCATCACGTCCTTCGGAGGGCCCGCGCCCGGCGCCAGCGCCGTGGTGCCGCTGCGCTCCGCCGTGATCGCCGGCCCGGCCGCGCCGGACGCCGCAGCGGGAATCAACAGCGAGGTTGCGAGCCGCAGCACCGGGCAGGCGGGCAGTGCTGCGTACGTGCCATCCGTGCTTGCTTTCCTGCGCGCCCAGCGGGCGCCTTACCTGGCCGCGGTCATCCGCGCGATCCGGCTCCCCGGCGGCCAGTTAGCAGTGCGCATCGGATTCGCCAGCCCGAGCCCGCTCGGGCTGCTCGCCACCACAAGTCCCACCGGATAGTCCCCCCGTCCTGACAACGGCCGGGCCTCGACGCCGGGCCGGAAAGAGGAGCAATGAACCTGGCAGCCAAGGCATTACGTCTCACAAGGCCGCTTGTCGTCCTCGCGCTCTCGGCCTGCCTGGCCGGATACGGCGGCTCGGCGGCTTTCGCGGCGGCGTCCGCGGGCACCGCGGCGACCACGGCGAGGGTCTCGGCGTCGCACGACGTTGGCTATCTGCGGCTCGCGCACCTGTCGCCGAACACTCCCCCGGTCGACGTGTACCTGTATTCCTTCGGCAAGCAGACCGCGATCGTCGTGCTCAAGCACGTGGCCTACGGCACGGTCTCGCCGTACCGTCCCGTCGCCAGCGGCGACTACACCGTGGCCATGCGCCTCGCCGGGACCGCACCGGCGTCCAAGCCAGTGCTGTCCACCACCGTGGCGGTGGCAGCAGGCCACGCGTACACCGTCGCGGGCATGGGCCCGAAGGCGGGGCTGCGGCTGCAGATCATCGATGACCGGCTAAGCAGCCCGCCCGGCGACGCGCTGGTCCGGGTGATTCAGGCATCGCTGCAGCAGCATCAGGTCACCGTGACGTTCGGCCATCAGCTCGTGCTGCCCGGCCAGGCCTTCGCCAGCGTCACGTCCTACCGTGTGCTGCGCCCGGGCACGTGGGTGGTGCGCGTGGCGGGAGCCAGCGAGCACACGACCACGCGGTTGAGGCTGGCCGCCACCAGCATCCACACCCTGGTCGTGCTCGACAGCCATGGCCACCTGGTCATCACCAGCCTGGAAGACGCGGCGGGCAGCAAGATCGCTCCGGCGGGCGGGACGGCCACCGGTTTCGGCGGGACCGCGCCCAGGCCGGCCAGGTCACCGGTTCCCTGGCTGGTGCTGACCGGGCTCGGCCTGGTGCTGACCCTGGGCGGGATCGCCCGGCTCCGCAGGCACCGCTGGGCCCGGCGCGCGGCCGCGCACGTCCGGTGAAGTGACGGCGCTCGCCGGCCGGCCTGGCTTCCGGCTGCTCCGCGGCGGTCCTGCCCGGCCGGCCGGCCGGCATCGCCGCCCGCGCTCCGCGCTGCCAGGCCCGGCCGGGTGGCGGGCAGCCCGGCGGGGCGCGCCGGGCTGGCCGGCGACCGTCATGGTGGTGCTCGGGGTGCTCGCCACCAGCATGGGGCTGGCCGGGCTGGCCGTCACCGGGCCAGCCGGCACTCCCCCGTTCGGCGGGAACCGGGTGCCGGCTACGCAGGCACCGGGCAGGCCCGCCGCCGCGCCGCTGACTGCCTCGGCCGCGGCGCGGCCGGCGGCCCGCCCGGTGGAGCTGATCATCCCGGCCATAGGCGTCCGCACCCGGCTGGTCACGCTCGGCATCGCGGCAGGCGGTTCGCTGCAAGTGCCGTCCACGACGGCGGTGGCGGGCTGGTATACCGGCAGCCCGCCGCCGGGCGCGATCGGCTCTTCGGTCATCGCGGGCCACGTCGACTCCTACCTCGGCCCGGGAGTGTTCTTCCGGCTGCGGCTGCTCCGCCCGGCGGAGCGCATCTACGTGCGCCGGACCGACGGCTCGCTGGCCGTGTTCCTGGTGACGGCCGTGCACACGTATCTCAAGAGCCGCTTCCCCAC
>WNGR01001375.1_pt1 | contig 47482 bp, 51 predicted proteins | sample 5407581 | NCBI WGS metagenome assembly WNGR01 (sample SAMN13153383, study PRJNA577476) | soil metagenome | isolation source: 80 cm soil or saprolite under Garry oak tree replicate 2 | place: USA:California | collected 2016-06-15 | reverse complement strand
ATCGTGTTGCCCTTGTCCCGCAGCCGCAGCAGCAGGTCGTTCATCCGCTGGATGTCATGGGGGTGCAGCCCGACCGTCGGCTCGTCGAAGACGTAGGTGACGTCGGTCAGCGAGGAGCCGAGCTGGCGGATCATCTTGACACGCTGCGCCTCGCCGCCCGACAGCGTGCCCGATGGCCGGTCGAGCGCGAGGTAGCCCAGCCCGATCTCCGCGAACGAGTCGAGGGTCTGCTCAAGCGTGGCGAGCAGCGGCGCCACCGACGGCTCGTCGAGGCCGCGGACCCATTCGGCCAGGTCGCTGATCTGCATCGCGCAAGCGTCGGCGATGTTGATTCCCTTGATCCGCGAGGAACGGGCGGCCTCGCTGAGCCGGGTGCCGCCGCACCCGGGACAGGCGGTGAAGGTGACCGCCCGGTCCACGAACTCCCGGATGTGCGGCTGCATCGCCTCCTTATCCTTGGACAGCATCGACTTCTGGATCCGCGGGATCAGCCCCTCATAGGTCATGTTGATGCCCGCGATCTTCATCCTGATCGGCTCGTGGTGGAGGAAGTCGTGCAGCTCGGTCTTGGTGTACTTGCGGATCGGCTTGTCCGGGTCGACGAAGCCCGACTCACTGTAAAGCCGAGAGTTCCAGCCGCCCCCCTTGTAGCCGGGGACGGTGATCGCGCCTTCGGCGAGCGACTTGGAGTCGTCGTAGAGCTGGGTGAGGTCGATGTCGGAGACCGTGCCCCGGCCTTCGCAGCGCGGGCACATACCGCCGGTGATGCTGAAGCTGCGCCGCTCCTTGACGGTCTTCCCGCCGCGCTCGAGCGTGACCGCACCCGCTCCGCTGATTGAGGGGACGTTGAAGGAGAACGCCTTGGGCGAGCCTATGTGCGGCTGCCCGAGCCGGCTGAACAGGATGCGCAGCATCGCGTTGGCGTCGGTGGCGGTGCCGACCGTGGAGCGGGGGTCGGCCCCCATCCGCTGCTGGTCGACGATGATCGCGGTCGTCAGCCCTTCGAGTACGTCGACCTCGGGCCGGGCCAGCGTCGGCATGAAGCCCTGGACAAAGGTGCTGTAAGTCTCGTTGATCAGCCGCTGCGACTCCGCGGCGATCGTGTCGAACACCAGAGAGCTCTTGCCGGAGCCGGAGACGCCGGTGAACACCGTCAGCCGGCGCTTCGGGATCTCGACGCTGACGTCCTTGAGGTTGTTCTCGCGTGCGCCGTGCACGCGGATCCAATCGTGGCTGTCGCCAACGTGCCGCGCTGGCGACTGCGTGTCCGTCCTCGTGGCCATGCTCATCGTGTCTCCATCTGTTAGGCGGGGCCGCCTTCGCGGTCTCCGTTGCGCGGTGTCGCGATGACGCTGAGCGCGGGAGCGGGGCCGGCTCTCACCGGTCCTGAAGCAGCCCGAGGACGTTGCCATCGGGGTCGGTGACGGTGGCCACCAGGCAGCCGCCACCGACATCGTGCGCGGGCTCCTTCACGGTGGCACCTGCGGCGGTCACCTCGGCCAGCTTCGCCTCGATGTCCGGCACGTGCCAGTAGGCCACCGGTGAGGTCATGCCCTGCGTTCCACGGCCCGGCACCAGCCCGATGTGCTGGCCCGCGGCCTCGAAGCCGACGTAGTAGGACTCGTCGGTCTGCGGCGGTACGCCGAGCAGGGCGGCGTACACCGCCTTGGCTGTCGCCAGGTCGGACACGGGATGCAGCACGGTCTTGATTCCCTCAGTGGAAGAGCCGGTCATGATCACTCCTGAAGTCGCGGGTCACGTCGACCCGGTGTGTCTTGTCGAGCCTAAAGGCGGACGGGAAAGCCGGACATCGACGTGCCGGGCTGGTCGGCGGGGCCGGCCATGATCCAGCGCATCCCGCGGTACGCAACGTCGTTGCGGACCTCGAAGCCGAGAATCCGCTAGGAGGCCAGAGAGGCGTCCGGGTCGTCGTGCGGGAAGGTCGAGTGAATCGTGATGTCCATGGCGGTCACTCTAGGTGACCTCGGTGACCGGCGCTTCTCGATTCCTGATCGGTCTGGTCACCCGGTCAGGCTCAGATCGGCCCTGCCCTCTACCAGGCGAGCGCCGGGCCGCCTGTTCCGCCCCCATGCCGCTTCTTGCTGTTATCAGATTCGGCCGAGCCGGTCGTGTCGTCCGCCGGGGCGCAGCTGCTGCCGGGCCCCGGGACCAAGGACAGGCGCCATTCCAGCCCGGTTAATGCACGGTTCCAGGCTCGCTTCAGCGCTTACTGGCACAGTTGACTATCGGCGAGGCCACGACCTTTCGCCGATATGCCGACCCTGGAGACTGCCCCATTAATCCTGACCAATGAGGGAACGCAGCGCTCGCTCACGGTCTGGCCGATTCCAGCTAGCCGCAAGCGCTAGCTTCAGCGCCTACGCGATTATTTGAAGTTCGACAGCGAGCGTTAATGCCCTGACCGATACGGGCCTGCCATGAATCAGATTGGAGAATTGTAAAATGCCAAGGCTCATCAGGTTCCTGACAGGCGCGCTGGCCTGCTTCACGGTGACAATTGTTCTGGCCGGCACGGCTAGCGCGACTGCCGCAGGAGGAAACCCGATAGAACCTAGCCAGAAAAAGTACGTATCAGACGGTGACTACGGCATCCGCAGCGATGATTTTGGCAGCTCTACCTGGCTTGATAACAACGGCGAACGAGGCTTTAAGGTCATCAAGAGCACAGCTCGGGGGCCTAAGGTGACAGCATACCCGAATATTTTCCGGGGCTGGCAATGGGGAATCGGGACTAACGGACACTGGCCAATCAGGGTGTCCGCCGATAACATGCCCCGTGCTGATCTCACGGTGCGCCAGACATGGAAAGGAACCTACGACGCATCGCTCGACCTATGGTTCTCGACTTACCCCGACAAGACCACCCAGGCCAACGGCGCCGAGATCATGATATGGCTGAGTCACCCGCATGTCGCAGTGGGCGGCACTAAAGTGAGGGTCGACGGCACGGACTGGTATATGAATGAGTGGAGAACGAGAGGCCATGGTGTCTCATGGCCCCTGATCATCTTCGCTCACGCTACCCCGATCAGCAGCGTAAAAGGCTTGTGGCTTAACCCCTTCTTCCGCATTGCCGAGTCGCATGGATGGCTTAAGCCGTCTTGGTACTGGACGGGGGTTGACGCAGGCTTCGAGCTGTGGAAGGGCGGCCAGGGCCTGCGCGTCAGCTATTTCAACGTGGACAGCTGAAATTATGGCCGGCGAAGGACACGACGCCCTGGCGGCAGCGGGACGGCGGCGCTGGACCCGCAGGTTCCGCGGGAGCGCACGCTAGGCCGCACCAGGCGTCAGCGCTGCCAGCGCCCCTCTCCCAGGCCGCGAGCCCGCAAACCCACCGCGATACTCGTCTCTCTTCAGCATGTCGCATTGCCAGTTGATAGGGCGAGTGCATTTAATGCGCCTCGGGGGCCGCCAGTCACGACCGGGGCGCCCGGCGGGGAGACGTCCTGCGATCCGGGTGCGTAGGCTGGGGCGGTGAGATCCGATGATCTTGTACGGCGCCGGGCGCGGCAGCTCGCCGCCGAGGCTGCCGCGTCCGGTGACCCGGCAGGCTGGTTCGAGACGCTGTACGCCGAGGCGCAGTCCGGTTCGGCCGCCGTGCCCTGGGACGACAGGCAGGCCAACCCGCACCTGACGGAGTGGGCGGCGGGCGCGGCGGAACGCGCGGTGGTGGGGCCTGGGCGGCAAGCGCTGGTGGTCGGCTGCGGCGTATGCGACGACCCGGTGTTCCTGGCCGGCCTCGGCTGCGAGGTGACCGCGTTCGACGTGTCACCGACTGCCGTCGGCGAGGCCGCACGGCGCTTCGCCGGCTCACCAGTGAAATACCAGGTGGCCGACCTGCTCGCGGCGCCGCCCGAATGGGCGGGCACGTTCGACCTAGTCATGGAGATCTACACCGTGCAGGCGCTGTACGGGAAGGCCCGGGCCGCCGCGATCAAGGCACTCCCAGACCTCGTGGCGCCCGGCGGCACGCTGCTGGTGATCGCCCGCGCCACTGACGAGGAGGACCCCGTACGCGACCCGGCGATGATGCCCTGGCCGCTCACCCGCGGCGAGCTGGAGGCCATGGCAGGAAACCGGCTCGGCACGCGCTCTATCGAGAAGTTCCTCGACGACGAGGACCCGCCTAAGCTCCGCTGGCGAGCCGAGTTCAGCCGCGGCTAGCTCTTGCCGACGCCACAGCCGTACCCGGCTGATCGCCTTGATGATCCGCAGGGCTGCGCGCAGTCATTCGTGCTCAGCCAGCCTGGAAAGATCCGGCCATGCATACCGGAACGAGAAGGCATGTCCGCCGCCGGGAAACGGCCCGGACAACTCGCGCTCCACGCATCTGCCACGCTGGCTCTGGTAGAACACCTGGGCCGAGGTGTTCTGCTCGAGCACCCACAGGTAAAGTCCGCTCGACGGCCTGCGCCGGGCGACCTCCTGCGCTGTCCCGGCTAGGAGCCGGGCCCCGATACCCAGCCGCTTGAGGTCGTGCCGCACGTGAAGGTTGTCCAGGTAGGCGCCCCAGACCGGGTCGGCGTCGAGAATTGTATGAGCGAAGCCCGCGACGCCGCCATCAAGGTCGGCGACGAGGGTGTACCGGTCTGGCGCGGCCTGTGAGAGCCGGCCAGTCCACTCGGCCATCCGGTCCGCGGCGAGGTCGCCGTCAAGATACGAATCCAGGAACGCGCCCCGGTAATGCCGCCGCCAGCTGTCGGCATGCAGGCCGGCGATCGCCGCCGCATCGCCCGCAGTCGCCTCACGGTACTGCACAACCCCCATGCTTCCAGATGTCGCCTCCGGCGAGCACGGCGCCTTCAGCGGCGAGGCCACAGCGGTGCCTGCCGGCTACCAGCCTGGGTCAAGGCCGGCAAGTTCTCCGCTGAGCGCCCACAACCGCGCGGCAGCGCGGGCGTCCCTGGCCAGAGCGCTTGGCTGGGCGGGCTTGCACTTGACGAAGTAGCCTCCGGTTACCTCGGCGACCTCCGGTGAGCTGGCAAGGTAGACCGAGGTCTCGGAACCCTTTACGGGGCCGGGCTGAAACGGCAGGACGAGCCGCAGACCCGCGCCGAGCACGCCGGTGACGTCCCGGCCGAGGGCGGTCCGCACGAAGCCGGGATGCAGGCAGTTGGCGGTGACGCCAGTGCCGGCCAGGCGCCTGGCCAGTTCGACGGTGAACAAGATGTTCAGCAGTTTCGAGAGCGGATAGGCCTGACTGTGCCCGGCCTGCATGCCGCGGGGCAGGTCGTCCCACGGAACCGCCCGGACCTGCTTGTGGGCGGCGGACGAGACCGTGACCACGCGGGCGGGAGCGCTGCGCTCCAGCAGTCCTCGCAGCAGGCTGGTGAGCAGGAACGGCGCCAGATGGTTGGTAGCGAACGTTGTCTCCAGCCCATCGGCGGTCAGCTGCCGGCGCATCGCGATTACGCCAGCGTTGTTAACCAGGACATCGAGCCGGTCGTACCGAGCCAGGACCTCCTCGGCCATCCGGCGTACCTGCGCCAGGCTCGACAGGTCCGCGGTCACGGTCTCGACCTGCGCGAGCGGTACGCGCTGGCGGATCTCGTCGCTGGCCGTCGCACCGCGTGCCGCGTCGCGGGCGACAATGATCACGCCAGCGCCGAGCATGGCCAGCCGCAGCGCTGTCTCCTTGCCGATCCCGCTGGTCGCGCCGGTCACCAGGCAGGTCTTGCCCGACATCGTCCTCACGCAGCCTCCAGACAGGACGTTCATACGTCGTTCGACGCGACGGGCATGCACCGTGAAACCCACCCCGAAACTACCCGGTTGGCTTGCGCTCCCCCGGCTTGACACCAATGGCCCTCATGGGTGCCGCGCGGCGGTATCCGGCTTGCCGGCACTGAGCTGGCCGCTGTCAATCCCGCCATGCGGGCGCTGCTTGCCGAAGCTGCCGGATTGGTGTGCCGTTAACGAGCGTGTCACCAGGTCCAAGCTTCCTGACGAGGCCGTGGAGTTCGTCGCCAAGCAGGTGAAGGTTCCACCCGCGCTTGGCCAATATCCCGGAGGGTGCCGCCAGGATGGAGTGCCTTCTGCGGGCCGGTCGGCATAGCTGGCTCGGTTCAGGTCTGGAGGTGCTGTTCCTCGAATCGCTTCACTTCTGCGGCGAGTTCGGTGTCTTCGGGTGTGTGTCCGCCGAAGCCGCCATGCGGCATGGCCTCGAAGACGTGGAGCTCGGTCTTGACACCGGCGGTCAGGAGCCTGCGGTGCATCCGAACCGTGTTGGACAGGAACAGGTCACGGGTCCCGGTCTGCAGGAAGGTCGGAGGGAAGCCGGTCACGTCACCGAACAACGGGGACAGGTACGGGTGCGCGAGGTCGTGGCCGTTTGCGTAGAGTCGGTTGATCGGCATGAGCTGGGTAAGGATGTCGATGCCGAGGTTGGTCTGGAATGAGTCACCCGACTCGGTGAGGTCCAACTGCGGGGTCAGCAGCATGAGCGCGGCGGGCATCGGCAGACCCTCGGCCTTGGCGCGTAGCACGAGTGCCGCGGCAAGGTTGCCGCCCGCCGACACACCGCTGAAGACGATCTTGCTCGGTGGGCGTTCGGTCAGGGCGTGGCGGTAGACGGTGAGGCAGTCGTCGAGGGCGGCGGGGTAGGGGTGCAGGGGTGCCATCCGGTAGTCGGGGACCCAGGTGCTGCCGTTGCGGTCGGTGGCCTTGCCGGCTGTCATCATCCAGGCGAGGTCCCCGCCGCCCATGATGAGGGAACCACCATGGATCTCGATGAAGATCGGCGGCGCGCTGTCGTCGGCGACGTGGCTGGGCCTGAGGACGTAGGTGGGCACCCCGTCGAGCTCGACCTTCGCGCGGGCGAGCCGATGCTGTGGCGGCATCAGCGGGGAGAGCATCGCGCGGCCTGGCGCCTCCCGCGTTTCGACCCAACGCAGCCACCCTTGAGTGCCGTCCGGGTCAGGTTCGGGTTGCTGTACATGGTCGAGGGATGACGCCGCGTTGAGGGCCTGCTGGGCCTGCTCGCTGATACTCACCGGGGCGGGGGGCCGCCTGCGCCGTGTCGTCGTTGTCGTGTCGGTCATGACGTACTCCCTTGCTTCTCGATGGCTGTGGATACCTGGATCCCGTGTCTGCCGGTCGCGCCAGGCCGGTGAGACATCCTCTGCACCTTTCGAATGCGCTCACAAGCTCACGCCGGCTTCTCCCCCGTCACCCAGGACCCGGTCGCCGCGGCCTTTCGCTGCCATGCCGTGGTCGCTTCGCTACCCCGTGATGGCGATCTTGCCGCTGGCGTGATGGTCCAGCATGTGCGTGACGGCGCTCGCCGCTTGCTCGAGCGGGTAGGTCTTGTCGATGACCACCCTGACCACGCCGGTTTCGAGGAGCGTGCGGAGCGCATCCAGGTTCTCGCGGTTCACGGCAGGGGTCACCAGCCTCACGTTGGTGGAGCCGAATCCCATCAGGACTGCCCGTCCTGTCCTGGGCAGGCCGGCCAGGACGCCGCCGGTGTACCCGAGGCTGTTCGGGATGAGCACTCCTTTTGGTGCCAGCACTCGCGCGGTGGCCTTTGGCGGGTGGTTCAGGACGTTGTCGAGGATGACATCGAAACGCTGCCGGCTCTGGGTGAAATTCTCCTCCGTGTAGTCGATGACGTGGTCTGCCCCGAGCGACCGGACCAGTTCGACGTTGCCGGCACCGCACACGCCGGTGACTTCTGCACCCAGCACCTTGGCGATCTGGACCGCCATGGTCCCGACCCCGCCTGAGGCGCCGTTGATCAGGACACGCGTGCCGGCGCCCACCTGTGCCACGTCCCGCATGGCGACCAGGGCGGCGAGCCCGGTCATGACCGACGCCGCGGCGTCGGTGAACGTGAGTCCGGCTGGCTTCTTGATGAGCTGGGCCGCCGGCGCGACCGCGTACTGGGCGAAGGCGCCGGCCCGGGCTCTGGTGGACCCGAACACTTCGTCGCCGGGCGCCAGGTCGGTGACTCGCTGGCCAACGGCCTCCACCACGCCAGCGACGTCGCTGCCCCGGACGGGGCGCTTCGGCCGGCGCAGTCCGGAGCTCAAGCGCAGGATGTACGGCACTCCGGTGACGGTGGCCCAGTCCGGGGTGTTGATACTGGTGGCCCGCATCCGGATCAGGACGTCGTCGGCGCCGACCGGCGGCACGGGGATCTCTTCGAGCCGGAGCACGCGCTCCGGCGCCCCGTAGCCGTCCTGGATGATGGCGCGCATGGTCGTGCTGCTCCTTCCACGCGGAGCCCGCCGGGAGGCAGCCCCTGCGTCTCGATCGCTGTCGACTCGGCACGGTGACAGAGTGCCTTTCCGGCTGCCCGTCCTGCTTTCCGCCATGGCTTGCCCTTCCCTTGTCCGGTACGTGACCTGCTACGCTAGGCTTTCCTTACAGAGTAAGGGCAATGCGTACACCGTAAAGGTAAGCCTTACAATGTAAGGATGTCAAGGAGGGCCTCGTGGGCGACACGAGCCGACGCCGCGGGAAGGGCTGGTCACGTGAAGATCTCCGCGCTGGGCAAGACGGGCGCTGAACGCCGCACCCAGCTGACGAGAGAGCGGGTGATGGCAGCTGCCATCGAGCTCGCCGATCGTGACGGCATCGAGTCAATCAGCATGCGGAAACTCGCGCAGGAGCTGGGTGTCGAGGCGATGTCCCTCTACACGCACGTACGCAGCAAGCACGACCTTCTGGACGGCATGACCGACGCCGTGATCAGCCAGATCCCGATGAGTGCCGACGGTGTCAACTGGAAGACGTCGCTACGTCAGCTAGTGCTCGCCGCGCGCAGCGTCATGCTGCGCCATCCGTGGGCACCCCGCACGGTGGAGACGCAGACCGCGCCCGGGCCCGCTGTGCTGCAATACGTCAACGCGGTGTTCGGCATCCTCCGCGAAGGTGGCTTCTCGATCGCCCAGACGCATCACGCCCTGCACATCCTCGGCAGCCGCGTCCTCGGGTTCACGCAGGCGCTCTTCGACGACTCCGGGGACCTTGAGCCGGAGGCGGCCGCCGCCCTCGCGAACCAACTCGGCGCCAGCCATCCCTATGTCGTGGAGATGGCCCTCGCGGTCACCCACGGAGGCGCCCTCGGCCGGTGCGATGACGACGCCGAGTTCGAGTTCGCGCTCGATTTCATCCTCGACGGCCTCACCCGGATCCAGAGCAGCTGACCTCACACGACACCGGTTCCGGCTAAGCCGTGGCCTGCTGACCACGCACCCCGAACTTGCCGCCCTCCTGCCCGGGTTCTTTGCCGACCTGCTTGCGGATCCAGCCGCGGGCCCCGCTGATGCCGCCGACCCGGGTGATCCAGGTGCCGTCGCGCTCTATGTCCGCCCCGCGCGAGGTGTGGGTGCCCTCCCAGGGTAGACAGGCCCGTTTGGACCTGGTGACACGCTCGTTAACGGCACCCCGGATTCCCCGGCCTGGAACGCGAGCGCGAAATACATGGTCTTGCCGGTGAATGTCAGGAACGAGCCCCATTCGGCCGACAGGGTGGCGACTAGCGCCAGCACGGACCGGGTATCCGCAGCGGCCTGCTCGTCCACCGCTACCGGCAGGGGAAGCGATGCATCGTAGATGTCGATGCGCAGCTGACCACGGGAACACCTGACGGCAAGCGTGACGGTCTCGCTGTCCCAGTGGGTGATGGCATAAGTCACCAGGTCGCTGGTGAGCAGGACCGCGATGTCGGGATCGACAGGGACCTCCCAGGCGCGGATGACCGCACGGACCTGGCTGCGGGCTTCGGCCGCCGCAGCTGGTTCCCTGGTCAGCCGGACGCGGCGCTGCCGCAGCTCGGTCGGACGGGTCCGTGTCGTCATCGCGTCTATCCGGCTCCTCTGGCTGGCCCGCATTATGCCTCTTGCGTCGAAAATGCTCCTGCAAATTGCACGGCAAGACATCGGTCAGCTGACGGATATTGGACCGCGGCGCGTACGGGTACCGTTTTCCCCGGGCGAGCCCGTTCCCGGATCAGCGCGGAACGGCAGGCCGTTCGGCATGCCGTCGGCCGGCCGGTGATACCGGGACATCGTCGTGGTGGCCGGCCTGAAGATGCCGGCGGTCTCGGCGCCGCTCACCACCGGCTGGCGGACGTGGCCCTGGCCGAGGATGCCGAAACGGAGGGCAGGGCGGCGAACGCGCGGATGCCCGATAGGAAGATCAGGCCGCCCGCCACGATGAAAATCAGGCTGACCGAGTTGAGGGTGATGCCCGCCACCGAGGCATGGAAGCTCCGCAGGACGGTGCTCGCCAGCCAGCCGGAGACGACCACCGAGAGCATGGACGCGAGCTGGTTGACCGGATTGAACACAGCCATCACCCGGCCCAGGTACGCGCGGGGTGCCGCATCCAGGAGCAGCGGCACCACCGCCGTGTTCAGCATGGCGATAGGCATGGCATAGATCGCCAGCATGGCGAGCCCCGCGGGGAAGCTGCGCTGCAGTGCGTAGGCCGCCGCCAGCACGCCGGTTGCCAGCAGGCCCGACCAGGTGAGCGCGCGCGCACCGATCCACCGCACCATGCGGCCGGCCGCCAGCGCGCCGATGATGAAGCCAGCCCCCATCGCCGTCTCCGCGAGGCCGAACAGATGGGACGACGCGTGCAGATCACGAGTCACGAAGAACACGTTCAGCGTGTTGATCGCACCGGTGCCGCACTGGCAGATCATCGTGACCGTCAGGAGCGTCACCAGGAACCGGTTGCGCGCGAACAGCCGCAGGCCGACGGAGAACTCAGCGTGCAGGCTGGACTCGCCTGCTCCGGCCGGGGCCGGCGGACGCGGCCCGGGCGTAAGCCGCAGGAAGCGGATGGCCACATAGGACACGACGTAAGACGCGGCGTTGGCGGCCAGCGCCCACTGGAAGCCGGCCGTGAACAGCAACGAAGCCGCGATCGGCGGGCCGATGATCGCGGCTGCCGACGTGGTGGCCTCGGCCAGGCCGGCCGCTCGCGCCCGGTCCTGCTCGCCAGGCACCACTTCGCCGGTCGTCGCGAACCTGGCGGGGCTGAAGAACTGGCCTGCCGCGTTGAGGACGAACACGACCAGGTACACGGCGGCGAGCCACACGCCGACGGGGAGATCGCGGACCGGGACGAACGACAGCCCGGTGAGGCCCGCCACCATCGCCGCGCGGATCACCTCGGTCCGCATCATCGTCGACTTCCGGTTCCACCGGTCTACGAAAACCCCGGCGATCGGCCCGACCAGGGCAAACGCGGCACCCGCGGCGACCAGGATCCCGCCGACCGCGGCCGGGGCCCAGGACCGGCCGCTCGCGAGAACCTGCGACACCCACAGCACCAGCGTCGTGCCGAAGACGCTGTCCCCGAGCGCGGAAACGGCCTGGCCGTACCACAGCTTTGCGTAATTCCGGTTAATCAGCGCATGCTGCAGCGACGGGAGGTTTATTTTGTGATTGCTGTTAATGCATTGCTTAGCGCGGTTTTCGCATACTGGTGCCATTGTTGTCACACGTGCTGTTCCGGCTGCTGATCACTTGGTAGCGGCCGGCGTGGCCGGCCGAATGCCGGAGCCTCGCGACATCCCGCGTTCATGAACACCACGGCTGCGCGCCACATACCGGCTCGTCAGGAAGCCGGAGCTCGCCGGCCTGGCGTCGTGCCATCATTCTTGGAGCTCTTTCGGAAAGCTAGACAACCTTCAGTCACGGCGAAAACAGCCGTGACGATAACGAGTTGCTCCTTCTGTAACTCGGGACATGGACCGCCCATCGAGTCACATCGGCATCATCCATCAGTTTCGCGGGCGGTCGCGAGGTATGCCGTTACCGTCACGTTATTTGCGGAGTAGCCAGCAAATCTCGCGTTTGCTGAAATTGCCGGACAAAGAGAACGGCCCGCGGCTGCGCCGCTATGACGGCCGGGGCGACGACTACGCTGCGGCATCTACCGACCACGGCGGCCCGGGTACCAGCACCCCGGGCCGCCGCACCTGCCTGGACCTAGCCGCTCTGCGCCGCAACCCGGTCGAGGAACGCGCAGCCGTCCGCGATCCGGTCATGCCGCCGGCGAAGGCCGGGGGCAGGCCTTGGGCCGCCAGATGATCGACGAAGCCTTCGTTACCGGCCGAAACCGTCGAACTCCCCGTTTCGTACGCCGCCGAGAAAAGCATGCCACTCGTCCGACGTGAACCGGAGGACCGGCCCCCCGGAGTCCCTGCTGTTGCGAACGCCGATCTCGCCGCCGGGCAGGCTTGCCACCTCGACGCAGTTGCCGTTGGCGTAACTCAGAGAGCTCTTAGTCCAGTAAGAACCTGACCTCGGCCGTTCGAGCGGACTCCTGAGCGTAGTGCTTCCCACGTTGCCTCTTCACTAGTTGGGTGTGTGTTCCTGGATGTGCAACTAACGGGGGACGGCGAGCCAGGCCGGGCACGGCTGGCAGTCTCCACGTGTCCCCCGCGGCCGCGGGATCGCAGGCCGGGGCAGACCGGGCTGGAAGGCGAGGGTGAAGCAGGCCGCCTCCCCCGCGGGCGTGACGGTCTCACCAGCACCGCGCGTGATGGCATGGGTCACCAGGTCGCTGGCGAGCAGGACCGCGATGCCCGGATCGACCGGGATCTTCCAGGCCCGGATGAGCGCGCGGACCTGGCTGCGGGCTCCGCCCGCCGCGGCTGGCTCTCTGGCCAGCCGGAGGCGGCGCCGGTGCAGTTCGCTCGGACGAGTCGGTATCATCGCGTCTGTCCAGTTCCTCAGCTGACCTGTTAGTACCGTTGCGTCGAAAATGCTGCTGCAACTTGCACTGCAATACATCGGTCAGCTGACGGATATTGAACTGCGGCGCGGCCGGCAGCCTGTCACGGGCCGTGAGCCACGCCGGCGCGGCAGCTAGCCGCGGGCGTACTCGGCGAGCGCGGTCAGTGCCGCCCCGAGCCCCGCGCGGATGGCCGGGTCCGCGATGATCCCGTCCGGTCCGGCCGCGTCGCGCGGGACCGGCACGCGGACGCAGGCGCCCATGACCGCGACCGCGCCGACGTAACGCAGCACCATGGCGAGATGCTCCTCGGCGCCGGCGCCCCGGCCGCCCACCGCCACGTTGATCCAGCCGACGGGCTTGCCGTAGATCTCGCCGCCGCCGACCGTCCAGTCGAGCAGGTTCTTCAGGCTGCCCGGCAGCGTGCCCGCGTATTCCGGGGTGCAGAACAGCAGCCCGTCGGCCGCCGCGATGCGGGCCCTGAGGTCCGCCCCCGGACCCGGCGGCTTCTCGTCCTCGTCCGGGCTGAACGCAGGCAGCGCCGCCAGCCCTTGGTACATCTCGGCCGTGATCCCTTCCGGCGCCGTCGCCTGTACCGTGCGCAGCGCCGCCGGGTTGCCCGATCCGCGCCTGGTGCTGCCCGAAAGAAGCAGGATCCGCGTGTCAGCCATCCGATCAACCTATCCGGCCGGCCCGCTCCCCCGCCCGGGCCGGCCCCAGCCATGCGTTTCGCAACGTGACCCGGGTATTTTGTCCCTTGATGCCGACTAGCCCTCCCGGGCCGGCCGCCAGCGGGCTGCACCGGTCGCCGGCCGGCCTGGTCACGCTGGCCGGCCTGGAGACCGACCCGCATCCGGCGCTGGCCCGGTTGCGGGCCGCCGCGCCGGTCAGCTGGGTGCCGGTCCTCGGCAGCTGGCTCGTTACCGGGTACGACCTGGCCGTGGCGGTCCTCCGCGACGCGCGGACGTTCACCGTCGATGATCCTCGCTTCTCCACGGCCAGGGTAGTCGGGCCGAGCATGCTCTCGCTGGACGGCGCGTCTCACGCGCGCCACTGGGCTCCGTTCAGCCGAGCCTTCCGGCACGACGAGGTACACGCGCAGCTCGCCTCGTTCACCCGGGCGGAGACCGGCCGCCTGGTGTCGGCCATCGCGCCGCACGGCGCGGCTGAGCTGCGCCGGGCCGTGGCCGGGCCGCTCGCGGTGACGGTCATGGCGCAGGTACTCGGCCTGGGGCGAAGGGACCAGGCCGATCCGGCGCGGGTGCTCGCCTGGTATGACGGGATCGTGGCCGCGGTACAGGCCGAAGCCGCGGCGCCCCCGGGCGACCATGGCGCGGCGGGCCCGGCCGGGACAGCGGCGTTCGCCGAACTCGCCGCCGTCCTGCGCGAGGTCATCGTGGCACCGGGATCCGCCGCCCTGCTGGCGCAGGTCGCCGGGCCGCGGGCCGGGGTGCCGCTGACCCAGGAGGAGGCCATCTCGAACGCGGCAGTGCTGATGTTCGGCGGGATCGAGACCACCGAGGGCATGATCACCAACGTCATGCTGCACCTGCTCTCCTCCCCCGCCCAGCACGCCCTGGTGCTCGCCGACCCGGGGCTGGTTCCCGCGGCGGTGGAGGAGTCGCTGCGGCTCGAGCCGGCCGCGGCGGTCGTCGACCGGTACGCGACCAGGGACTCGCGGCTCGGCGGCGCGGTCATCCGGGCCGGTGACCAGGTCACGGTGTCCATCGCCGGAGCGAACCGGGATCCTGCGGTCTTCGGCGACCCGGACACGTTCGAGGTCCGCCGTCCCAACGCCGGACGCCATCTGGCCTTCGCGCACGGCCCCCATTTCTGCCTCGGCGCGCACCTGGCCCGGCTGGAGACGCAGGTCGCGGTCGAGACCCTGCTGGCCAGGCTCCCCGGACTCCGCCTGGATCCCCGCTCCCCGAGCGCACCGCGCGGCCTGGTCTTCCGCAAGCCGCCCGACCTGCGCGTGCAGTGGGATGCGAGCTGACGTCCGGCCGGCTGGGTGATGACCGTGGACCCGACCTACTGCCAACCGTAAGCTCCTGGCCGCCGCCGTTTCAAACTGCTTTCGGCCAGCGGGCTCCGCCGGGTACATCCGCGGGCTCGACCTCGGCGCCGAACGGCTGGAACAGAGCTACGCCCGGCTGCCCGGCGAGGGCGGCCGTCAGCGTTGCCGCTATGCCGCTCCTGCTTTCGGCTTCACCTGCACGCTGGTCTACGACGAGAGCGGCCTGGTCCTGGATTATCCGGGAATCGCCGTCCGCGCCCGGTAGCCAGCCGCCAGCCCCCGGGCCGGGTTGGCGTGCCCTTTGCCGGGCGCCGATGTCAGGTTTGCGAGCGGGCTGGTCCCGGCAGAATGTTCTTATCGGCCAGGAATAGGACAGGGCCCCCTCCATGTATGAGATGGAGGGGGCCCTGCCTGGCTGCGTCTCGCTGGGCCGCCGGTTACCCGGCAAGCCCGGCGCCGCGCGCCGCCCGCCGGTACCGAGCACCCGCCTGAAGTGCCGGTTTCCCGACCCTCCCGACGTCCCGGAGTCACCTCCGGATGGTTCCCGTTTCCAACGGTGAAAGTATTTCTACTGCTTTGGATGGCGGTCACGCAAGAGCCTGCGGCAATTCATTCCGAGTTTTTCCACTGTCCACAGGATATCCACATAACACCAGATGTTATCCGCACGTTACGGCGATTATCCACCGGTTCATACACAGATCATCCACAGGCTACCCAACGTAATTCAGCAGGCACTGATATGGCCTTCGCTGAATGTGACCGGCCGGTCTTTCCCGGCGACTTCCGGTAGCCATTTTATGTTTCAGGTGAAACAACGGAGAGGTCAGCGCCCACCCGCGCCGCTCCCCGGGTCATCCGGGTAACTTGGACCACATCGCTGATACCGGAGGAGGCGCGATGTCAGAGCAGGATGACTTCCCCGAGCGGTTCCACCGGGACCGCCGCGAGCATGGTGGCGCGTCGCAGCGCCCCGACGAGGACCAACTGGCCCGCCTCACCGAGGAAGAGCGCGTGGCGGCCGGGCTCGACCCTTACGACCCTGAGGAGGTGCCGCCCGCCACGGACGCGCCGCCGCTGGAGGACATCACCCAGAACGAGGACTGGCAGGAAGAGCGAGCAGAACTCCGGCGCCAGGACGACAAGGGCGAGCTGGGTCCCGTCGACGAGCGCCACCCGTTCCCGCCCACCCGGTACGAGTAGGGTGCAGCGAATTCCGGTGGCTACGCGTAGGTGGGCAGGTCTCCGGTTTGCTCGGCTGTGGCGGCCCAGCTGGCCAGCAGCTTGAGGTTATCCGCGGCGGGGGTGGCTGCTGCCGCGGTGTAGACGAGCAGCGTGAGTCCGGGGTGGGAGGGAAACTCCATGGCCTCGAAGTCGAGATCGAGGGTGCCGACGGCGGGGTGGTGGAGTCGCTTGTGGCCGGTCCGGTGAAAGCGGACGTTGTGGGCAGCCCACCGGGTGCGGAAGTCCTCGCTGCAGGTGGAGAGCTCGCCGATCAGCTCGATGAGCTGCTTGTCGTGGGGGTTGCGGCCTGCCTCGGACCGGAGCATGGCGGCGATGTCGTCGGCGGCGCGTTCCCAGTCAGTGAAGAAGTCGCGTGCGGCCGGGTCGAGGTAGACGAAGCGGGCGTTGTTGACGGGCCTGCGCGGGTCGGCGAGGAGCGGGGCGTAGAGGGCTCTGGCCATGCGGTTGGCGGCGAGCATGTCGTGCCGGGCGTTGCGGACCCAGGCGGGTGCGTCGGCGATGGCGTCGAGGACCTGCTGGATGCCGTCGGTGACGCCGGTGGTCTTCGTCCGTCGCTGCCGGGGAGGCGTGGGCTGGGCAGCGCGGGCGAGGTCGAACAGGTGGGCGCGTTCGGCGTCGTCGAGCTGAAGCGCGCTCGCGATGCCGTCAAGGACGGCATCGGATGCGCCGGCGAGGTTCCCGCGTTCCATGCGGACGTAGTAGTCGATGCTCACGCCTGCGAGCAGTGCGACCTCCTCGCGACGGAGCCCCTTCACCCGGCGGTTGCCGTGGCCGTAGGCGGGCAGCCCGGCCTGCTCGGGCGTGATGCGCTCGCGCCGCGAGACGAGGAACTCGCGGGCCTGGGCTCGGTTATTCATGACCTCCACGGTAGGCGCGCGCACGGTCGTCAGGGAGGTACTGGCGTTACCTGGAACGATAGGCACTCCCCCAGGTGGAGGTCAGCGCCTTGACTGGATGACGTGAGCACAACGACTGATCCGGCCGCCCGCTCCGCGAGCCCTGTCGCGGCGACGGGCGCGCGCCATACGACGGCGATTCTCGCGATCATCCTGATCAGCTACTTCATGATCCTGCTGGACAACTCGATCATCTTCACGGCCCTGCCGAAGATCCAGGCGGCGATGCGGTTCTCCCCGGCCGGCCTGGCCTGGGTGCAGGACGCCTACACCCTCGTGTTCGGCGGGCTACTGCTGATCGGGGCACGGGCCGGTGACCTGCTGGGTCGCCGCCGGGTGTTCGTCTTCGGGCTTGCGGTGTTCGCGCTGGCGTCGATGCTGATCGGGCTCGCTCCGGCCGGGTGGTGGCTGATCGCGGCTCGTGGCGTGCAGGGCATCGGGGCGGCGGTCGTCGCCCCGTCGTCGCTGTCGCTGCTGACCGCGAGCTTCGCTGAGGGGCATGAGCGGGCCAAGGCGGTGGCGCTGTACGGGGCGACCGCCGGGATCGGCGCCAGCCTGGGGCTGGTGATCGGCGGGGCGCTGGCGGACTGGGTGTCCTAGCGGGCCGGGTGGCGCCGTGCTGATCTGCGGGCTCGCCGTCGCAGAAGGCCGGGCCGCCCAGCCGATCATGCCGCTGCGGCTGTTCGCCAGCCGCGAGCGCGTCGGTGCCTACCTGGCCCGGCTGCTGTACCTGGGCGCGATGATCGGCTTCTTCTTCTACTCGACGCAATACCTGCAAGGGGTGCTCGGGTTCTCCGCGTTCCGGGCGGGCGTCGCCTTTTTCCCGATGACGGTGGTGAACTTCGCCGTTGCGATGGCCATCCCCAGGCTGACTTCCCGTCTCGGGCAGGCCGTGCCGCTGACCGCCGGAGTCGTGCTGACACTGGCCGGCATGGCGTGGCTCGCGCAGGTGGCGGTGGCGAGTTCCTACTGGACCGCGGCCGCCCTGCCGATGGTGCTCATCGGCGCCGGGCAGGGACTGGCGTTCGCTCCGCTGACCTCGGCCGGGATAGCGGGCGTCAGCGCCGCGGACGCGGGCGCAGCCTCCGGGCTGGTGAACACCTTCCACCAGCTCGGCATGGCGCTCGGGCTTGGTGTGCTCGTCGCCGTCTCAGCCGGTTCCGGCCGCGGGCTGACCACCGCTGCCGCGGTCCTTGCCGCTCACGTGCACACCGCACTCACCGCAGGAAGCGTCCTGCTGGCCGGCAGCCTGCTCGCCGTGCTCGGCCTGATCCTGCCCGCGGGCCGTCGGGCCAGACGTTGAGCGGCACCTGGACGGAAGACGAATTGCGCCGCCTCGTCCCGCAGGCCACCGGCTGAACCGGCACCACCAGCGAAGGAGCTTCGATGCAGTACACGACATTGGGTAACTCAGGCTTGAAGATCAGCCGCATCGCGCTGGGCTGCATGAGCTTCGGCGATACCTCACGCGGCTTCAACGAGTGGGCACTGGACGATGACGCCGCCGAGCCGCTGTTCCGCCAGGCCGTCGAACTCGGCATCACCTTCTGGGACACCGCCAACGCCTACGGTTACGGCACGTCGGAAGAGATCACCGGCCGGGCCATCCGCAAGTACGCGCGCCGGGAGGACATCGTGCTCGCGACCAAGGTCTTCTTCAAGATGCACGACGGCCCCGGCGGCTCGGGCCTGTCCCGGCGAGCGGTCGTCGAGCAACTCGACGACTCCCTGCGCCGCCTCGGCACCGACTACGTCGACCTCTATCAGATCCACCGCTTCGACCCGGCCACCCCGGTCGAGGAGACCATGGAGGCCCTGCACGACATGGCCAAGGCCGGCAAGGTGCGCTACCTCGGCGCCTCGTCGATGTGGGCCTGGCAGTTCTCCAAGATGCAGTACCTCGCCCAGCTGCACGGCTGGACCAGGTTCGTCTCCATGCAGAACCAGTACAGCCTCATGCAACGGGAGGAGGAACGCGAGATGCTCGGCCTGCTCGCCGACCAGGGCGTCGGGTCGATCCCGTGGAGCCCGCTCGCCAAGGGGCGCCTGGCTCGCCCGTGGGGGCAGCAGACCGCGCGCAGCGAGACCGACGCCACCGCCCGCTGGGTGCTGCCGCACGACGACAAGCCCATCGCGGACGCCGTCCAGGGCGTCGCCGAACAGCACGGCGTGCCGATGGCCCAAGTCGCCCTCGCCTGGGTACTGCGTAACCCGGTGGTCAGCGCCCCCATCGTGGGTGCCACCAAGGAGCATCACCTCGCCGACGCCGCCGCCGCGCTCGACGTCACTCTCGCCGACGACGAGATCCGTGCCCTCGAAGAGCCCTACACCCCGCGTCAGCCCACCGGCTACTGACCGCCACCAGAGGAGGAATCACGATGGCAAGCTTAGGCCTGAGGCGCGGCGATGGCCTCCAGGAGGGGCCGGGCGGGGGCCCACCGGGGGAAGGGGTCGGTGGACTCTGCCTTATCGATGGTGAATCCGGCGCGTTCAATGGCTGCGGCGATGTCGCGGTTGAGGCGGCATCCGGCGTTGAGGCGAGACCATAGCGGGGTGAGGCGATCCTGCCACCTGGCCAGGCTGCCGGTGCCGCGGACGTGTTCGAGGACGATCAGCTGCCCGGAGGGCCGGAGCACCCGCCGCGCCTCGGCGAGCGCGCGATCGGGGCTGTTCACGCTGCACAGGACCAGAGTGAACACGACGGCGTCAAAGCTGGCGTCGGCGTGCCGCAGTGATTCGGCAGTGTCGCTGGTCACCTCGACGGGCACGTGCGCCGTGGCCGCCCTGGCGGTCAGCCGCCGGCGCATCGCCGGGTCGGGTTCGGCGGCGGTGACCTGGTCGGCCTGCTGGTAGTGCGGGATGTTCGCGCCGGTGCCGGCGCCGATGTCGAGAACCTGCCCGCCTATCGCGGTGAGCAGGCGGGCTCGCCGCTCGCGGAGCACGGCGCGTTCGAGCGGGCCGGTCATCCGGTCGTAGGCGGCGGCGTGGATCCAGTGCTGGCGCATGGCATCGGCCTTTCTTGCTGTTACGCCCGGGTGATGATGTCGCATGCCGCGATGGCCAGCGGGAGGCTGGTGATCGCGGCCGGGACCATTAGTGCCGCCAGGCCGGCTGCCAGCTGCCGGCCAGGCCAGCGGTGCTATCAGGATCCGCCCGGCCAGCGTGATGGCGGCGAGCCATGATGCAGCCAGCCTAATCCACAGTCCGATGGCGATCCGGGGTGATCGCCGCGCCCGACCTTGCCCCCTCTGTAGCGGGGATGGTCATCGGCGTGCCGTGGGGGCTGCGCCACCCGCGGCGGCTGACGGTGCTCGCGATCGCCAACGAAGCCCCGAACGCCGTGTTCTATGTCTTCCGGGCGGCCCGGGCCGTGCAGCGGCGCAGGCCGAGGATCGCCGCCGGCTCAGCCCTGGTCGCAGCCGGATCGGCAGCCCGGCTGCGGGCAGCATCGGCTGCCCTCCGGTAACAGCAGGCCCGCAGCGGCCACCGCGATAAGAGAACACCGGGAAAACCGCAGAAGGCACGGCCCACCAGGACAGCTGCCATGCCCAGACACCCAGAACTCACCGCATCCAGCCTGGCACTACCATGCCCCGCTCTGCTGTGCCGGCCCCGGCGGGTTCATAACCCGCTTGCCGGCCCCATCGTTTGCACCTGGTGACATGTTTCTTACCGGCGCCCCGTGTTCGCCTCAGGCAGCCTGACCTGCCTAGCGCGCGTGTGCACAACCCGACTTGCAATGACGTCTACCGCTCAGCAGCTGACGCGACACGACCGCTGGCCGACGCAGCACCAGGACGCGGCTGACAAGCACTCCCGCCGGTCAGCCTCCCTGAACAAGGACGGGACGAGATGGCAACCGGATCACAGTGCGGCCAGAATCGCATACCGCCAGTCGGCCATTCCTCGCGTGCCGCGACGGAGCAGGCTGTCGGGCCGAGTAGCGGGCGGGGCACCTTGCGGAGGTTGCGGGGTGGGCACCGGTGATCACCGGCGGGTGGCGCGGACCCGGATGGCGCATCATGACCGGCGACCAGGAACAGGCCCGGCAGGTCCGGGACTGGATCCGTTCCGCGATCAGCCGGCACCACTGCCCGGTCGACTCAGCCCTGGCCGTCAGCGAGCTGTACGCCAACGCCGTGATGCACGGCCCGCACGGCAGCCGGGTGCTCACGGGCTACTGCCTGTGGCCGGCCGGCGCGCGGATCGTCGTCTGCGACGGCGGCGGCCCGACTGCGCCGCAGGTGCGCCGGGCCGAGAGCCTGGCCGAAGGCGGCCGGGGCCTGCAGGTCATCGACGCGCTCGCCGCCCAGTGGGGCAGCTTCCGGCTGCCCGGCGCCCAGGCGGTGTGGTGCGATTTCGGCCAGCCGCTGCGCGCCCCGGAAGCTGACGCGTGGGCCTGGCTGCGCCGTGTCCTGGCCGCCTTCCCCCTGAGTGACAGCACGCCGTGCCGCCCCGCCGCCCAGCCCGCACTGGCCGGTGCGCGATGAGCCCCGGGCGCACTGTGCCCGTGCCGCTAGCGGCGCCTCGCTGCCGCATCTCTGTGGAGCCGGGATGCCGCCGGGATGAGGCGGGGCTCGTAACCCGGTTCTACGCCTGGACGGATTGTCATGCATGCGGACAGTTACGGCTTAACGCCCGAAGATGGCCGCGCCCGGCGAGCCGAAACGGTCGGACGTCGGGCGCAGGGTGTGGTGTGGCCCGTCCGCGCTGGTGCGATCCCGCCGCTGACTGAGGGTCACCTGAGGCCGGTCACTCGATGACCACGCGCAGCCGGCCGCGGGCAGCGGCGAGCGCTTGCTCGACCTCGTGCCGGGTGCTGGCCTCGGCGAAGATGAAACCCAGGTACCGGTCCCCGTCCGGGAGCGGGAGTACCCGCTGGCCGACGGGGATGGTGATGGTCAGGCCGGTGATCCCGGGCACTGCCGCGGCGCTGGCGCGGCCCTCGATCGCGCGGAGCACGCCCGGCCGCGGCACGGGGAGCATGAACACGCCGGACGGCCGGGCCGGGTCATGGACGGCGGCCGGCGCGGGCCGGCCGAGGGCGTTGGCCAGCACCAGCTCTTCCAGGCTCTTGCCGCCGGGCAGCCGCACCGCGCGTGAGCACAGGCCGCCGATGGATCGCGCCGCCAGTTCGAGCATGGCGGGCATCGCGCGGCCGCCTCGGTCACTGATGCGCAGCTCAGCGTGGACCGGGCCGCCGGTCAGGCCGAGCGCGCGGGCCGCTTGCCCGGCGGTGCGGATGGCCGCGGCGAGGACGGGCCCGGGCAGCCGGGAGGGGGTGACGAGCAGGGTTTCCTCGAAGGTGGGGCCATCGGGTGCCCTGGGCTTGTCGAAGATGGCGGTGACGGTCAGGTCGCCGCCGGCCAGCAGTCCGTCGATGCTCAGCTCCGGTCCGGGCAGGTATTCCTCGACCAGCAGCGGCTCGCCGGGGTGCCCGGCAGCCGCCAGGACCTGCCGGATACGCCGGGCCGCGGTCACCGCGGAGGCCGCGTCGTCGGCCCGCAGGATGCCCTGGCTGGCGCTGAGCGAGACGGCTTTGACCACGCACGGGAATCCCGTCGCCCCGGCCGCCCGGCGGATAGGGTCCTCCGGTGCCGGGGCGGGCACGATCTCGAACCTGGGCTGGGCCACGCCGGCGGCCGCCCACCGCTGCCGCTGCCTGGCCTTGTCGGTGGCGTTCAGCACGGCATCGACCGGGTTGTGCGGCAGGCCCATCCGCGCGGCCACGGCCGCCGCGAGCACCAGCATCGGCGTGTCCGCGGCGATTACCGCGGCGGCCGGGCCGCAGCGGGCCAGGATGCGGCGGGCGCTGCCGTCCGGGTCGGCGGGGCTGACCGGGATGACCGGGCGGCCGCCCAGCGGCAGCGCGCCATCGCTGCCGACAACCAGGTCCAGGCCCATCCGGCCGGCGGCATGCAGGAAGTCAGCCGCGCGGTAGGTCCGGGCAGGCATCAGCAGCAGAAGCCGCGGCCCCGCCGGCGCCGGCTCGCCCGGAACCGCGGTCATCTGCCCGGTCACCGTTTCTCCGCCGAGAAGAACGGTTCTGTCCCCGTCTCGTGATCGGTGACGTCGATCACGCCGGTGATGGCGGGCAGCCGGGCCCGCAGCAGCGGCTCGATGCCCTGCCGGACGGTCACCTCGGCCAGGCTGCAGCCCTGGCAGCCGCCGTCCAGCCGGATCCGGACCCAGCCCTGGCCGGCGCCGGTGACGGTCACGTGGCCGCGGTGCGCGGCGATCGCCGGGTTGACCTCGGCGTCCAGGACGCGCCGGGCCGCTTCCGCCAGGCTCTCGCCGCCGTCGGGCGGTGACCCGGCCAGTGCGGCACCCGGAGTGACCAGCCGGACAGCGGTGATCCCCGGCACGGCGGCGCGGATCAGCGCCTCAATGCGCCCCGCCAGCGGGAACACGGCACCCGGCGACCCCGTCACCTCCAGGGTCACGACGCCGCCGGCGGCCGCGGCGACACGGACGGCGGCACCACGGGCGATAACCGAGGGCAGGACGCTGCGCTCCAGCGCGGCCGTCACCTCCGCGATCAAGTCTGTCACCGGCCCGCCTCCCGGCTGGCCGCTGGTCCCGGCGGGACCGGGGCGCGGGGCGTAGCGTCGAGCGCCGCCTCGAGGTCGGCTATCAGGTCTCCGGGAGCTTCGATGCCGACGGAAAGGCGGAGCAGGTCGTCAGGCACCGGGGAGGAGGGGCCCTCGCTGCTGCGCCGGTGCTCGATCAGGCTCTCCACCCCGCCCAGCGAGGTGGCCCGCTTGAACACCCGGACCTCGCGCAGCACGGCGCGGGCGTCCCCGGCTCCGCCGGCCAGCCGGATGGACAGCATGCCGCCGAACCCGCCGCGCATCTGCCGGGCGGCGATCTGGTGACCCGGGTGGCCCGGCAGCCCGGGATACAGCACCGCCGCCAGCGCGGGGTGCCCGTCAAGGCGCGTGGCGAGGGCCAGCGCGGTTTCCGACGCCCGGTGCACGCGCAGGAACAGGGTGCGCATGCCGCGTTGCAGCAGCCACGCCTCGAACGGGCCCGGCATCGCGCCGGCGTTGCGGCGCCAGGACCGGATCCGCTCCCAGAACGGATCCCGGCGGGCGGCCAGCACCGCGCCGGCCAGCACGTCGCCGTGCCCGTTGAGGTACTTGGTGGCCGAATGCACCACCAGGTCCGCGCCGTGCTCGAACGGCCGGGTCAGCACCGGCGTCGCGACCGTGTTGTCCACGGCCACCCGGAGCCCCGACCCGTTCGCGAGCTGGCAGATGGCGGCCAGGTCGGTGATCTCCCACATCGGGTTGGCCGGCGTTTCCACCCACAGCAGCCGGGTCCGGCCCGGCCGGATCGACGCGGCCACCGTGGCGAGATCGCTGGTGTCGGTGAACTCCACGTCCAGGCCCCAGGTGAGCCCGAACTCGGCCAGCCACTTGCGTACCCCCCAGTACAGGACCCGGGAGACCAGGACGTGGTCGCCGGGCAGCAGCGACTGGAAGACCGCGGTGGCCGCCGCCATCCCCGAGCTGAACAGCGCGCACGCGCAGCCGCCGCCCTCCAGCTCCGCCAGCAGCCTCTCGGCGTGCTCGGAGGTCGGGTTATCCGCCCGGGTATAGACCCGCCCCTGCGGGTAGGAGCCGTCCGGCTGCTGCTCGTAGCTCGTGGACAGGTTGATCACCGGGGCCAGCCCGCCCGACGACGGATCCGCCTCGCCCAGCGCCTGGGCAGCCAGCGTCTCCGGGGACAGGGATCGTTGTTCCATCAGCCCGCGCCTCCTAATGAGCCCGCCGGCGGGCAGGCCGGGTTTCGTACATGCGCACGGCGACGACCAGCCCGGAGGCGGCGGTGAGGGCGGCGACGACCCAGATGGCCGCGAGGATCCCGAACGCGTCGGCGATCACGCCGGCCAGCAGGGCGCCGACGGCGAACCCGCCGTCGCGCCACAGCCGGTACACGCCGACCGACCGGGCCCGCCAGGCGGGATGCGCGACGTCGCCGATGGCGGCGAGCAGGGCCGGGTAGACCATGGCGGTGCCGGCGCCGAGCAGCACGGCGGCCACCGCCCAGGTGGTGAAGGTGGCGCCGAGGGCGGTCAGGCTGATCGCGGCGGCCTGCACTGCCATGCCGGCCGCGATCAGCCATCTGCGGCCGATCCGGTCCGACAGCGCGCCGGTGGCGAGCTGCCCGGCGCCCCAGACGGCCGGGTACAGGGCCGCCAGGACGCCGATCTGGGCGACGGTCAGCCCGTGGCGGGCGAACAGGACAGGGAACAGGCCCCAGGCGACTCCGTCGTTCAGGTTGTTGACCATGCCCGCCTGGCAGGCGGCCGACAGCGCCGGCTCGGAGAAGCTGGTGAGCCACGCGACCTGGCGGGTGGACAGGTGCCCGTCAGGCCGGCCGGCGGCGGCGTGCCGGGCGGCCTCGTGGCGGGCGTGGCCGCGGGTTTCCCTGACGGCGGCGGCGGACAGGCCCAGGCCCAGCGCGATGCAGGCGGCGCCGAGCAGGAACGGGGCCGGGCGCAGCCCGTGAGCGGCGGCCAGGTACCCGGTGGCCAGCGCGGTGATCGCGACCGCGCCGTACCCGGCGGCCTCGTTCAGGCCCATGGCCAGGCCGCGGCGGGCCGGGCCGGCCAGGTCGATCTTCATGATCACGGTGGTGGACCAGGTCAGGCCCTGGTTGACGCCGAGCAGCACGTTCGCGGCGATCACCCAGCCCCAGTCCGGCGCCCAGATCAGCAGCGCCGGGATGGGCAGCGCGGCCAGCCAGCCGGCCACCAGCACCGGCTTGCGGCCGAACCGGTCCGACCAGGTGCCGGCGAAGAAGTTGGTGGCCGCCTTGACCGCGCCGAACGCCAGGATGAACGTCAGGGCGCTGGTGAACGCGGCCAGGTGGAACGTGCGGGCGGCCAGCAGCGGCACCACCGTCCGCTCCTGCCCCAGCGTGCCGCCGACCAGCGCGTTGACCGCGACAAGCAGGCTGAACTGGGCCAGGTTGGCCCGCAGGCCCAGCCGCACCCCGGCGCCAGGCGGGCCCTCATCCACGACAGGCACGCTCAGTGGTCCGGTCACGGCTGACTCCTCCCGGCGCCGGCGGGCGCGGTCACGGGCAGGCCGGCGCGCTTCCACTCCGGGAAGCCGTCGATGAGGCGCCGGGCGCGGAAGCCCTGCCGGTTCAGTTCACGGACCGCCTCGTCGGCGTACACGCAGTAGGGACCCCGGCAGTAGGCGACCACCTCGACGCCCGGCGGCAGGGCACGCAGGTGGCGGCGCAGTTCGGCGATGGGCGTCGACCGGGCCCCCAGGATGTGCCCGGACTCGTACTCTGCCGGCGGGCGGACGTCCAGCACCACGACCTCGCCGCGCTTCAGCCTGGCCGCCAGTTCCGCCCGGCTCACGACCTCGATGCCGTCGCGCTCGCCGAGGTAGGCGCCGGCGAGGCGTTCCAGCCCGGCCACATGCTCAGCCGCCGCATCCCGCAGCGCCGCCCACAGCTCGCCCACCCGGTCACCGGCGAGCCGGTAGATGATCCGGGTCCCGTCGCGGCGGGTGGCCACTATGCCGGCCCGGGCCATCGCCCGCAGGTGGTGGGAGGTGTTCGCCACGCTCTGGCCGATCTCGGCCGCGATCTCCTCGACCGGGCGCTCACCCTGGGCGAGCAGATCGGCGATCTCCGCCCGCCGCCCGCTGGCCAGCGCCTTCGCCACCTCGGCGAAGGCGTCGAACAGCGCATCCTTGGCGGCCCGGTCACCCATAGTCCCAATGATCGGGCCACGAGGCGAGAATTATCAAGTATTCGTTTGAATTCTTGACAACCGGTCGCGGCGGGTTAGGGGACGGTCAGGGCCACGCTGGCTTCGGCCGTGTAGACGAGGAAGGTCAGCGATTCGGTGAAGTAGAGCTGGACGCTGTCGGCATCGTGGGAGAGGTAACCGATCGACAGGTCCTGGCCGAGGCGCAGCTCGAAGTCGCCGCCGCGGGCGGAGAGGAGGAACGCGCCGTCGATCGCGGGGGCCCAGATGATCTCCCCGTCGATGACGCGGGCCAGGTGCTCGCGGATCGGGTAGCCGTGATCGGAGGTCTCGCTCACCATCGTGTAGGCGTCGGCAGACAGCAGCAGGGAGAACGGGCCGCCCACGCCGGCCAGCCGCAGCGAGCTCACCGCCTGGCTGACCACGTTCGGGTAGTCGCGGGCCTCGCCGGGTAGCACGAGCGCGGGGTTGGCGGAGCTCTCCCTGATCCCGGCGATCCCGGCGGCCGGGTAGCCCTCGAAGACCGCGCGATCTTCGGCGAAGCCGATCTTCTTGGCCGCGTCCTTGACCGGCTGCCAGTCCGAGTCCTGCGCGCCGCGCTCCACGTCGTCCACGTCCTGCCTGCTCACGGTGAACGGGACGCGGAGCTGGACGAGCGGCTGCGCGGTGCGCAGCCGGGCGATGACCCCGTCCGCGGGCGCCTCGATATCGCTCAGGTGACCGGTGCCCACGCTGGCCAGGCCCTGACCCTCGGGCCCGGACAGGTCCACCACCCGGCGGGCGGCCACGTGCTGCTCGACCGTCCGGCGCGCCTCATCCTCGATGCTCGCCCAGGCGGCATCGGAGATCGGGGCGAGCTCACGGTGCAGGTTGTTCATTACTGGGAGCTCCTCTTCAAGCTGCCGATACCCAGGGAACCGTTATCCGCCGATCCGGCCGCCTCGTCCGGTCCGGCCGCCTCTTCCGCGCCGGCCGCGCTGGGCGGATCGGGGAGGTCGTCGAGGAAGTCCGCCGACGGCGCGAAGAACAGGCTGCCGGTGACCGCCGTGGAAAAATCGAGGATGCGGTCGTAGTTACCTGGCGGGTTGCCGATAAACATGTTGACCAGCATCTGCTCGGTCACGCTCGGGGTGGCCGCGTAGCCGGCGTAGTAGGTGCCGAACTCCCCCGGCCCCACCCTGCCGAACGGCATGTTGGCGCGCAGGATCTGCCGCTGCGTGCCGTCGGGATCTTCGATGGTGTTCAGGGCGACGTGCGAGTTGGCCGGCTTGACGCCGTCCGCCATCTCGATGTCCGACAGCTTGTAGCGCCCGATCGCCTTCTCCTGGTCCTCGGTGGTCAGGGCAGTCCAGGCCGCCATGTCGTGCAGGTACTTCTGCACGATGACGTAGCTGCCGCCGGCGAAGCCCGGATCAGCCGCGCCGACCAGCGCCGCCGTCCCGGCCGCGGCCCCGGCCGGGTTCTCGGTGCCGTCGACGAAGCCGAGCAGGTCCCGCTCGTCGAAATACCGGAACCCGTGCACCTCGTCCGCTACCGTGACCGCTCCGGCCAGCTGGCTCATGGCCTGGGTCACGAACTCGAAGCACAGGTCCATCCGCTCGTGCCTGACGTGGCAGAGCAGGTCTCCCGGCGTGGACACGGCATGGTGCACCGGCCCGGTGAGCTCGCGGAACGGGTGCAGTTCGGCCGGGCGGGGACCGGAGAACAGGCGGTCCCAGGCCTGCGATCCGATGCCGGCGACGCAGGCCATGGCCGGGCCCGGGGCGCGGAAGCCGACCGCCCGCTGCAGGCCGGCCCAGCCGCCGAGCAGGTCCCTGACGGCGGCTTCCCCGCCGGGCTTGATCGTCAGCACCAGGAAGATCGCGGCGGCGGTGAGCGGCGCCAGCACCGGCTGCGGCTCGGGAACCTGTGACCACTCCGTCACGAAACCGCCCCTTCCGTCGCAGGAACCAAGCTTCACGGGAAAGGCTATCGGTGCGGATCCCGCCTCCCGCAGCGGGTCAGGTGCCGTCGCGCCAGGGCCGGCCGGCGGCCCGTCGTTAGACTGGGCTCTCATGACCATCGAGCCGCCTGCGGCCAAGCAGATCCCCAGCCCGCGCACCTTCCACGGCGACACCGTGACCGACGAGTACGCCTGGCTCGCGGACAAGTCCGATCCGGACACGATCGACTACCTGACGGCCGAGAACGCGTACACCGACGCGGCCACGGCTCACCTGGCCCCGCTGCGCGAGCTGATCTTCACCGAGATCAAGGCGCGCACGCAGGAAAGCGACCTGTCCGTCCCGGTGCGCAAGGGAGGCTGGTGGCATTACTCCAGGACGGTCGAGGGCGAGCAGTACGCGGTGCACTGCCGCCGCGCGGTCCGGCCCGGCGAGGTCATCCCGCCGATGGCCGAGGACGGCAAGCCGCTCGAGGGGGAAGAACAGCTGCTCGACGGGAACGAGCTGGCTCTCGGCCACGACTTCTTTAGCCTCGGCACGTTCCGGACCAGCCCGGACCAGCGCTGGCTGGCCTACTCCACCGACTTCGCCGGCAACGAGCGGTTCACGCTCAGGATCAAGGACCTGGCCGCCGGGGCCACGCTGCCGGACGCGATCCCGGACACCTACGCCGGCTGCGCGTGGTCCCTGGACGGCTCCACCGTGTTCTACACGACCGTGGACGACGCCTGGCGGCCGTACCGGGTCTGGCGGCACCGGATCGGCACCCCGGCGGACGCGGACGCCATGGTGTTCGAGGAACCGGACGAGCGTTTCCACGTCTACGTGGGCCTGACGCGCAGCGAGAGCTACCTGATGATCAGGTCAGCCAGCGTGCTGACCAGCGAGGTCTGGCTGCTGGACGCGGCCGCGCCCGCGGGTGAGTTCACCGTGGTGGCGCCGCGCCGCCAGGGCGTGGAGTACGACGTGGAGGACGCCGGGGATCACCTGCTCATCCTGCACAACGACGGCGCGGAGAACTTCGAGATCGCGACCGCGTCGCCGGCCGATCCGGCCGCCTGGACCCCGCTGGTCCCGCACCGGGCCGATACCCGGCTGCTCGGCGTGGACGCGTTCGCGGACTACACGGTGGTGTACTTCCGCCGCGACGGCCTGACCGGCCTGCGGATCCTGCACAAGGACGGCGAGCACGAGGTCGCGTTCGGCGAGCCCGTCTACCAGGTCGGACCGGGACTGAACCCCGAGTTCCAGGCCAGCCGGTTCCGGTTGTCCTACACCTCGCTGGTGACCCCGGGCTCGGTGTACGACTGCGACATGGCCACCGGCGAGCTCACCTTGCTCAAGCGGCAGCCGGTGCTCCCGGCGCCGGACGGCACCGCGTACGCAGCAGAGGACTACGAGCAGTACCGCGAGTGGGCAGTGGCCGGCGACGGCACCCGGGTGCCGATCTCACTGGTCTGCCGCAAGGACACGCCACGGGACGGTTCGGCGCCATGCCTGCTCTCCGGCTACGGCAGCTACGAGATCTCCCGGGACCCCAGCTTCTCCATCCCGGTGCTGTCCCTGCTCGACCGGGGCTTCGTCTACGCGATCGCGCACATCAGGGGCGGCGGCGAGATGGGCCGGTCCTGGTACACCAACGGCAAGCTGCTGCACAAGAAGAACACGTTCACCGACTTCATCGCGTGCGCGCGGCACCTGGCGGCCCGCGGCTGGACCTCGGCGGGCCGGCTGGTGGCCCGGGGCGGTTCGGCCGGCGGCCTGCTGATGGGCGCGGTGGCCAACATGGCCCCCGAGGCAATCGCCGGGATCGTGGCGCACGTGCCGTTCGTCGACGCGCTGACCACGATCCTGGACCCGTCGCTGCCGCTGACCGTGACCGAATGGGAGGAGTGGGGCGACCCCCTGCACGACCCCGAGGTGTACGCGTACATGAAGTCGTACACCCCGTACGAGAACGTCACCGGCCGGGCCTACCCGCCGATCTTCGCGCTGACCGGCCTGAACGACACCCGGGTGACCTACCACGAGCCGGCCAAGTGGATGGCCAGGCTGCGCGCCACCGCGCGGGGCGGCCCGTTCCTGCTCAAGACCGAGATGGAGGCCGGCCACGGCGGCCGCAGCGGCCGCTACGACGCCTGGCGGGAGGAAGCCCTGGTGCTGGCGTGGGTGATCGAGACCGCCGCGGGCCGGACTCGGTAGCTCTCGGGGGATCGGGAGGCCGTCCCCCCGGGGCCGGCTCAGTGATCGAACTCAGTGATCGAACTCAGTGATCGAACTCAGTGATCGAACAGGGAGCTGACCGACTCGCCGCCGTGGATCCTCCTGATGGCCTCGGACAGCGCCGGGGCCACCGACAAGATGGTCAGCTTGGGGTGCTCCGCCGCGATGGGCGCCGAGTTGGTGCAGACGATCTCGGTGACGTCGGCGGCGGCCAGCTTATCCAGCGAGTTGTCCGCGAACAGGCCGTGCGTGCAGGCCACCGCCACCGAGCGCGCGCCGTCGGCGCGCAGCCGGTCGAGCAGCTCGAACACGGTGGTGCCGCGGGAGATCTCGTCGTCAAGGACGATCACGTCCCGGCCGGCCACGTCGCCGATGATCGCGGTGATGCGCACCTCGGTGTCGCTGATCCGCTCCTTGGCGCCCGCCGCCACCGTCAGGCCGAGCCTGCGGGCGAACGCCGCGGCGCTCTTCGCGTAGCCCAGGTCGGGTGAGACCACGATGGCGCGGGACAGGTCCCGGCCGCGGAAATGATCGGCCAGCTCGCGGAGCGCGTGCAGGTGATCCACCGGCACCGAGAAGAAGCCGTGCACCTGGGGTGAGTGCAGGGTGAGCGTGAGCACCCGGTTCACCCCGGCGGTGACCAGGAGATCGGCGACCAGCCGGCCGCCGATGGAGATCCGCGGCGCGTCCTTCTTGTCCGACCTGCCGTACGCGTAGTGCGGTAGCACCGCCGTCACCCGCGCCGCCGACGCGCCGCGGGCCGCGTCCGCCATCAGCAGCAGCTCGACCAGGTTCTCCTGCACCGGCTTGACCAGCGGCTGGATCAGGAACACGTCCCGCTCCCGGCAGTTGGACTGGAGCTGGACCTCGAGGCAGTCGTTCGCGAACCGCTTGAGCAGCACCGGGCGCTGCGGCACGTGCAGGTGCGCGCAGATTTCGGCGGTCAGCGCCGGGTGCGCGGAGCCGCCGAAGACCGCGATCTCACGCACCCGCGGCCCCCCGCAGGGCGCCATGCTCCTCCTCGGCCCGGTACGGCGCCAGGCCGAGGCTTTTCCTGATCTGTTCCTGGACGACCTCCGGCGCGGGCCGCGCGTCCACCACGAAGACGTACTCCTTGCGCCGGAAGATCTCCAGGACGGACTCGGCCTCCTTGTGATACTCCCGTAGCCTGACCGCCAGCGCCTCCTCGGTGTCGTCTTCCCTGGTGACCAGCTCTCCGCCGCAGGTGTCGCACCGGCCCGGCACCTTGGGGCTGTTGGCGATCAGGTTGTAGTCCATGCCGCAGTTCGCGCACAGCCTGCGGCTGAGCACCCGGCGGCGGACCTCGCCGTCCGGCAGGTCGAGCACGATGACGCCGTCGATGTCGTAGCTCTCCAGGAAGAACTCGGCCTGCGGCCGGCTGCGCGGGAACCCGTCGATGATGAAGCCGTAGTTCCAGTCGTGCTGGGTGAGCCGGTCCCTGACCACCGAGTCCACCAGGTCGTCCCCGACGAGTTCCCCGCCGGCCATGACACGCCGCACCTGGGCGCCCATCTTGGTGTGGTTCTGCACGTTCCAGCGGAAGATGTCGCCCACGCTGATGTGCACCATATCCAGGTCCGCCGCCAGCATCCGGGCCTGCGTGCCCTTGCCGCTGCCCTGCACGCCCATGATCACGTATTTGCGCATGTCATCAGCCTGGCATATGCAGCGGGGTGCCGGTGCCCGCGGGGGAGGCCTGCATCCGGCTCCCTGGGATCTCCTTGATTGCCGTTACGGCAGCCTGTTACGCGGCAGGCCGAGCTTGCGCTCGCAGGCCCGCCGCATCCGGCTGCTGACCAGCAGCCGCAGCTGCGGCCAGTCCTCGCGCAGCCGCTGCGCGTTGAGGAAGCGGGCCACGTCGTTCCTTCGGCCCTGGCTGATCACGATGCTGTACAGCAGCAGCCTGGGCTTCTGCTTGGCGACATCGAACTCGCGGAGCTGATGCCAGCTCAGGTGCACCGGCAGCACCACGGTTCCCTGCCACGGTCCGTGCAGGTCGTCGAGCCGGTCAGGCAGCTGCCTGGCGTGTGCGAACAAGCCCGTGTGCAGACCCATGCGGGAATTATCCACCGCCGGCGCTACCCTCGTGGCATGGAAAACGCGGGTCCGGCCGATGCCGCCGCCACCGAGGCGAAGGACCAGGCCACGGAGGCGGATGCCGTCGCGCCTGAGGACGCCCCGCAGGTGCCGGCGGAACCCCCCGGTCCCGTGTGGCGTTTCCTCATCAGCCCCCGCTGGCTGGGCTGGCACCTGCTCATGGTGGTCTCGTTCTGGGGAATGGGATGGCTAGGCGACTGGCAGTTCCACCGCGCGCTGGCCGGCAACGGGCTGAGCTGGGCGTACACGTTCGAGTGGCCGTTGTTCGCGGGGTTCGCCGTGGTCTTCTGGGCCAAGACGATCCGGGATGAGTTCCGGATCCGGCGGGGTGAGATGCCGGATCCCCGGGCGGTCGCCGCCGAGGCAGGCAGCCTGCCGGCCGGCGTCGTCCGCCCCGTCCAGCCCAGTCCCGTCCAGCCCAGTCCCGGGCAGCTCAGCCCCGGGCAGGCCAGTCCCGGGCAGGCCGCGGCCGCCGAGGATGAGGACGAGGAGCTCAGCGCGTACAACGCCTACCTGGCGCGGCTCAACGCCGAGGTCAAGGACCACGGCCGGTGGCACGGCCTGCGATAGAAGCACTGCGATAGGAGATGAACAGCGTGAAAGCAGCGGTGCTCCGGTACCGGGTGATGGCTTACGTGACCGGCGTGGTGCTGGTGGTCTTGTGTTTCGTCGGCATCCCGCTGCAGGTGGCGGGGCACCCCGCGGTGGCCAGCGACGTCGGCGTCGTGCACGGCATCTTGTACATCATCTACCTGGCGGCCGCCTGGCTGCTTGCCCGGCGCCTGCGGCTGGGGACCAAGCCGACCGTGATCATGCTGCTGGCCGGCACCGTCCCGGTCATGACGTTCATCGTCGAGCGGTGGGTCACCCGCCGGTTCATCGACCCGGCGCTCACCGGCCGGGCTCAGCCGGCCACGCCGGTCAGCCGGTAGGCCGTGACCGAGCCTCAGCACTACTTCTCCGCGCGGCCCGGCGCGCCGCACCGCCCCGGCCAGGTGCGGGTGATCCTGCCCGATGTCTACCTGGAGCTGGCCACCGACGCCGGGGTGTTCTCCCCCGGCCGGCTCGACCCGGGCACCCGGCTGCTGCTCGAGGAGGCCCCGCCGCCCCCGGCCCGCGGTGACCTGCTCGACCTGGGCTGCGGCTACGGCCCGGTCGGCTGCGTGCTGGCGGCCCGCTCGCCGGGCGCCACCGTATGGGCGGTCGACGTCAACGAGCGGGCCCTCGACCTGTGCGCGCGGAACGCTCGTGCCGCCGGCCTGGCTAACGTCCGCTGCGTCACGCCTGGCGATGCCGCGCTGCCGGCCCGGTTCACCGCGATCTGGTCCAACCCGCCGGTCCGCATCGGCAAGGACGCGCTGCACGCGCTGCTATCCGGCTGGCTGGGCCGGCTGGAGCCCGCGGGCCACGCCTACCTGGTGGTCGGGCGCAACCTCGGCGCCGACTCGCTGCACCGCTGGCTGACCGGGCAGGGCTGGCCGGTGATGCGGCTGGCCGCGCGGAGCGGCTACCGCCTGCTCCAGGTGGATTACCAGGCCGAACGAGCCGGGGTGAGCAGCCCGTGAGCCCGCCGGGGCCCACCGGGGCGGCCGCCCCCCGGCAGCTGAGCCCGACCGAGGTCAAGCGGCTCAACCGGGAGTGGCGCCGGGCCAGCGACACGCGCCTGGCCCTGCTGCTCGACTCGGTGGCCCAGCCGTTCAACGTGGGCTCGATCGTGCGCTCGGCCGCCGCGTTCGGGGCCGAGCACCTGTGGCTGTGCGGCAACACGGCCCCGCTCGGCCATCCGGGCGCAGTCAAGACCGCGCTCGGCACCCAGCGGCTGGTCGAGGCCACGGTGGAGCCGAACCCGGTCGCCGCGGCCAAGGCCGCGGCGAGCGCCGGCCTGCGGGTGGTCGTGGTCGAGCTGGCCGCCGGCGCCGTCCCCCTGCACGAGGCGCCCCTGGACGGCGACGTCTGCCTGGCCGTCGGCAACGAGGACCACGGCTGCACGCCGGCCCTGCTCGCGGTGGCCGACGCGGTCACCTACATCCCCCAGCCCGGCCGGGTCGGGTCGCTGAACGTCGCGGTGGCGGCGGCCATAGCGATGGCGGAGGCCCGCCGCCGCGGCTGGTCCCGGTGACAACCGGTCCCCGGGCCAGCTGACCGCCGCCGCCGTGACATGCGCCATTTACCCTGCATACCTGCGCCGCGGGCATACTGGCCACCATGCCGGTACCGTTCCTCGACACCCCGCGCCCGCACGCGTTCGCGCACCGCGGCGGGGCGGCGCGCGCGCCGGAGAACTCCTGGACGGCGTTCGAGCACGCCGTCAAGCTGGGGTACTCCTACCTGGAGACCGACGCCAGGGCGACCTCGGACGGCAGGCTCATGGCGTTCCACGACCGCACCCTGGACCGGGTGACCGACGGTTCGGGGCCGATCGGCTCCCGGACTTACCACGAGGTCACGGCGCTGCGGGTGGCCGGCTCGGAGCCGATACCGCTGGTCGAGGACCTGCTCGGCGCCTGGCCCGAGGTTCGCTTCAACATCGACCTCAAGGACGAGCCGGGCATCGCGCTGCTAGCCGACGTGCTGCGCCGCACCGCCGCGTGGGACCGGGTGTGCCTGACCTCGTTCTCCGGCAGCCGGCTGCGGGCCGCCCGCGGGCTGCTCGACCGCCCGGTGTGCATGGCCACCTCGCCGGCCGTCATCGCCGCGGTCCGCTACGCCATCGGCGCAGCCGGGCAGGACCGCCAGCCGGGCCTGCTCGCCCGCCGGCTGGCGCAGTGGCAGGTGCGCTGTGCCCAGGTGCCGGGGCGGGTGGCCTCCGGGGCGTTCGTGCGCCGCGCGCACGCCCTCGGCCTCGACGTGCACGTGTGGACCATCAACGACCGCGCCGAGATGATCCGCCTGCTGGACCTGGGCGCCGACGGGATCATGACCGACGACATCGAGACGCTCCGCGAGGTCCTCATCGAGCGAGGTCAGTGGCACTCCCGCGAGCCATAGCGGGACATCCGGGACCAGGTAACCGCGATCTTTCTGGCGAAATACGATTGGGTAACGCCGTCCGGGGGAATCTTGTCCGGGTATTCAGCGTTGTCTGAAAAGATCGCTGACCGCCTGGGAGGCAGCAAGCATGGCTGAACGCGCACTTCGCGGCACCCGGCTCGGTGCGACGAGCTACGAAAACGACAGGAACACCGACCTGGCACCTCGCCAGGACGTTGCCTTCGATTGCCCGAACGGGCATCATTTTAGCGTGCCCTTCGCCGCTGAGGCGGAACTTCCCCCGTCCTGGGAGTGCCGTGTCTGCGGCGCGATCGCGATCGCGGCGACCGGGGAATCTCCGTCGCCGAAGAAGGCGAAGCCGCCGCGCAGCCACTGGGACATGCTCATGGAGCGCCGCACCGTCGAGGATCTCGAGGCCGTGCTGGCCGAGCGCCTCGAAGTCATCAGGGAGCGCCGGAGCTCGGACCGCGGCCAGGACACCAGCCGCCCGCACCGCCGGAGCGCGTAGCCGCCCGCCGCCCCAGACCTGGCACCCCAGGCTGGCCCAGGCTCCAGGGGTGCCGTTGTCCCGCGCTTACCTGGCGGACGGGTTACCTGGCCGGCGCAGGCCGTTTACCTGCGCCGGCGGAGCCGGCGGGCCACGCCCCACTGCGCGACCCGCCAGAACGCCTCCATGATGATGCTGTTGCTCATCTTGGACGCGCCGTGCTCGCGTTCCACGAACGTGATCGGCACTTCGACGATCCGCAGGCCGGCCTGGGCGACCCGGACGGTCAGGTCGATCTGGAAGCAGTACCCTGTCGATTCCACCTGGCTCAGGCTGATCGTCCGCAGCGTGGCGGCGCGGTAGGCGCGGAATCCCGCGGTGGCGTCACGGACGTGGAGGCTGAGCATGATCCGGGTGTAGATGTTGGCGGCGCGGGACAGCGCCTCCCGGGACTTCGGCCAGTTGACCACCTTGCCGCCGCGTACCCACCGGGACCCGATGGACAGGTCCGCGCGGTCCAGCGCCCCGACCAGGCTGGGCAGGTGCTCCGGCTGGTGCGAGCCATCCGCGTCCATCTCGACGATCACGTCGTAGCCGCGTTCGAGCGCCCATCCGAATCCCGCGATATAGGCCTTGCCCAGGCCCGCCTTCTCCATCCGGTGCATGACCTGGACGTGCGGGTCGGCCTCGGCCAGCTTGTCCGCGATGTCGCCGGTCCCGTCGGGGCTGTTGTCGTCCACGACCAGCAGGTCCGCCGTCGGCAGCGCCGTTCGCACCCGGCCCGCGATGGACTCCAGGTTCTGCCGCTCGTTGTACGTCGGCATCACGATGACGATCCGGCCCGCTGACGGCTCGGCGGATGGAGCCGACGGCGCGGCTGACGGGTTTGGCTCAGTCACGACCCCTGCCAATCGCTGTGTTGGTGAACAGGCGGTGCTCAGTTACGGAGGTTAGTCACGGACGGTGCAGGCCATGATATCGCCGCCCTGGCCTTCGCCGGCTGACCGCGATTCCGGCCGCCGCTTCTTCGCAGCGAGCCGGGCAGTGCCTGCTGCTCGCCTCCGCCGAACGTATCCTCAGCAGGCCAACGAACCTGCCCTCGGATTTGTGCCTGAATCGCCCTATGCGCCCCGGGAGCACCGCTCCCCCGCGGGACATGCGAAGAAAAGGACCCGGGCAGCGCCTTCGGACCGGAGTCCGTCCCGTTGGCCACGGGCTCGATCCCCGTTGTCTACTGGGTGCCCGGGCCCTTTCCAGGCCCAACCCCCCGTCCAGCCGGATGAGCGCGGCCAGCTCTTCCTGCCCGTTCTAGTGCCACGCCTGGCCCAGGAGCGGCTGGCTGCGGGCGCCCCTGCCATGACATAGCCCGAACCTGATGAGCCTGCCGGTCCGGCTAGCGAGCCCGGTGCTGGACTGAAGAGCAACTTACCCCCGATCCCGGCAATGTCAACCGCCGGCCGCCTCACCTACGGTTCCCTGGTCACGGTAAGCCCATAGTTTGCCCAGGGGTCTATACCTTTCGCGCGCCGCGAGGAAAAATAGGCAGCGGCTGCCCTCTTGCGCATGGTGCTTTGGGGGTATGGATCACCCACTTACCGTCTCCCCACGTCCGCCCGGCCACCCCCCGTAGTGGCCGGCCCTCGGCTCCCCTTGGAGGTGATTGAATGGATGGCAGCGCCGATCGTTTCCTCGACCTCATGCATCAGCTTGAGGATTTCACCCACTCGGTATCGCCTGAGCAGGCGCACACCCAGTTCGACGAGACGACCCTCCAGCTGTTCTGGATGCGGTGGCCGCAGTTGTCCGCATGGGCGGGTTCGCTGTGGCGGCTGCTGTCGGAAGAGCTCGCCGGGCCGTCGTCCCCGCATGGCGAGTCCGAACTATTCGAAATCGGCGAAAGTGGCTGACGCTGCCCGCCGGCCTCTCACGGTCGGCGACCTGATGCACTCGCGCATGGTGACGACCGGCCCGGACAGCCCGGTCGCCGAGGCTGCCGCGGCGATGGTGCGCGAGAAAGTAGGCTCGGCCCTCGTCATGCAGGGCCCTTTCCTGGCCGGCATCCTCACCGAGCGTGACGTGCTCAAGGCCGCGGCATCCGGGTCGGACCTCGCCACGATGCCGGTGTCGGCCTGGATGACCAAGGATCCGCAGTCAGCGGGCCCGGACACGCCGGTGGAGGAAGCGGCCCAGATCATGCTCCTGAACGGCTTCCGCCATCTGCCGATCGTGGAAGGGCGGCAGGTCCACGGCGTGGTCAGCCTCCGCGACCTTTTCGCCGCCAGGATCAGCCGGCCGCCGCAGCAGCGCAGCGCGGCGAGTTAACCCCTCAGGCCCGGGCCACCAGCCAGTCCAGGGCCGCCACACCGCAGGAGCCGAATCCGGTCCTGGCCGCCGCGGAAGACCAGGACCGGAGCCGTCACCTGCCGGCCGGTCAGGGCTCGCTCCGGGTGAGCAGCTTGTCGAGCCGGATGGGCAGGTCGCGGACCCGGATCCCGGTGGCGTGGTACACCGCGCCGGCGATCGCGGCGGCGGTGCCTACGATCCCGACCTCGCCGATGCCCTTGGCCCCGGCCGGCCCGAGTTCCGGTTCCTCCTCGTCGATCCAGACCGCGTCGATGTCCTGCACGTCGGCGTGCGCCGCCAGGTGGTAGCCGGCCAGGTCGTGATTGGGGTAGTCGCCGAACTCGGGATCCATCGCGCTCTCCTCGTGCAGCGCCATGGACAGGCCCATGGTCATCCCGCCGATCAGCTGCGACCTGGCCTGAGCGGGGCTGATGATGCGGCCGGCGGCGAACACCCCGAGCAGCCGCGGCACCCGCACCTCCCCGGTGTCGGCGTCGACCCGCACCTCGGCGAACTGGGCGCCGAAGGAGTACCTGGCATGAGCGGGCAGCGCGCTGACATCGGCCGCGGTGTCGGCGTCCGCGGTCAGCCCGCCGGGCGGCACCGCCCCGTCCCTGTCCCGGACCTGGTCCCGCAGCGCCCGGCAGGCCTTGATCACGGCCCAGGTCCACGACGCGGTGCCCATCGAGCCGCCGGCGATCATGGCGGGCGGCAGCGCGCTGTCGCCGATGCGCAGGCCGATGGCCGCCGCGGGCACGCCGAGCGCTTCGGCCGCGACCGCCAGCAGCGCGGTGCGCGCCCCGGTCCCGATGTCGGCCGCCGCGATCGACACCTCATAGCGCCCGGCCTGCGATACGGTCACCCGCGCCTGCGAGGCCATCGCCCGGGCCGGGTAGGTCGAGGCCGCCACCCCGGTCCCGGTGAGCCACCGGCCGTCGCGGCGCGCGCCGGGGGCCGGGTCGCGGCCGGCCCAGCCGAACCGGGCGGCGCCCTCGCGCAGGCAGGCGGTCAGGTGGCGGCTGGAGAACGGCTGGCCGGTCTCGGGATGGACGGCGGGCTCGTTCCGTATCCGCAACTCCACCGGGTCGATGCGGCAGGCCTCGGCCAGCTCGTCCATGGCCGATTCCAGGGCGAACATCCCCGGGCACTCTCCCGGGGCGCGCATCCAGGACGGGGTGGGCACGTCGAGCCGCACGACCCGGTGCGTGGTGCGCCGGTGCGGCGCGGCGTACATGTGCCTGGTGGCCACGGCCGACTGCTCGGTGAACTCCTTGAGCGTGGAGGTCTGGCCGACGACGTCGTGGCACAGCGCCGTGAGCCGGCCGTCCGGGGCGGCGCCCAGCCGCACCCGCTGGATCGACGGGGCCCGGTGGCCGGTCACCGCGAACATCTGCGGCCGGGTAACGGCGCACTTGACCGGGCGCCCGGTCACCCGCGCGGCCATGGCCGCCAGGATCACGTTCGGCCGCGGCATCCCCTTGGCCCCGAAGCCGCCGCCGACGTGCTCGGCGATCACGCGCACCTGCCCCGGCTCCAGGCCGAACACGACGGCGATCTGCCCGGCCGTTCGGGATGGTCCCTGGGTCGAGTCGTATACGGTCAGCGTGTCATCGTGCCACGCCGCGACGGCGGCGTGCGGTTCCATCGGGTGGTTGTGCTCGGCGGGGGTCCGGTAGGTGGCGTCGACGCGGACCGCGGCGGCGGCGAACGCGCCGTCGAAGTCGCCGGCCGCGGTGTCGGTCTGGTAGCGCGGGTTGACGAAGTCCGGCTTGTACAGGCCGGGGTGGCCGGCGGTCAGCGTCACGTCGTGCGCCTCCGGCTCGTAGGAGATCTCGACCCGGCTGGCCGCGTCCCGCGCCGTCTCCAGCGTGCCGGCCACCACCGCGGCGACGAACTGCCCGCGGTAGGCGACGGCCCGGGACTGGAACAGGGCGAGCTCAGGATCGCCCGTGCCGGGCAGCCGCGGCGCGTTGTCCGGGGTGATGACCGCGAGCACGCCGGGCAGCGCCAGGGCCTGTGCCGCGTCGACCGAGCGGATCGCCCCCTTGGCGATCACCGAGGTCACGGCCCACGCGTAGGCGACGCCGTCCGGGTGGTGCTCGAAGGCGTACCTGGCCCGGCCCGTGACCTTGTCCGGCCCGTCCACCCGGGCCGTCACGCGGTGCCCCCCGCCCGCGCCCCGGCCAGCTCGCCGAGAACGGCGACCACGATGTTGCGGACCAGGGTGACCTTGAACGCGTTGCCAGGCAGCGGCGCCGCCGCGGCCAGTTCGGCGTCGGCGGCGCGGCCGAACCACTCCGCCGACGCCGGCCGCCCCGTCAGCACCTGCTCGGCGCGCCGCGCGCGCCACGGCAGCGGGGCCACCGCGCCGAGGGCGATCCGCGCCTCCCGCACGATCCCGCCGGCGACGTCCAGCGCGGCCGCGACCGACGCCACGCCGAACGCGTACGACGCCCGGTCCCGCACCTTCCGGTACGCCGAGCGCGCGGCATGCTCCAGGGCGGGCAGCTCCACGGCGGTGATCAGGTCGCCGCGTTCCAGCGTGGTCTCGCGGTCCGGCTCGCCGCCGGGCAGGCGGTACATCTCACCGAGCGGTATGACCCGGGGCCCCGCGGCTCCCTCGACGTGCACCACCGCGTCCAGCGCCGCCAGCGCCACCGCCATGTCCGAGGGATGGGTGGCCGCGCAGTGCGGCGATCCGCCCAGGATGGCCAGGTCGCGGTGCTCGCCGGCCCGCGCCGGGCAGCCCGAGCCAGGAACACGCTTGTTGCACGGCTTGGTCACGTCCTGGAAGTACAGGCAGCGGGTGCGCTGCAGCAGGTTCCCGCCCACGGTGGCCATGTTCCGCAGCTGGCCGGACGCCCCGGCCAGCACCGCCTGGGCCAGCACCGGGAACTCCGCGCGCACCCGCGGGTCGGCGGCCAGGTCGCTGTTGCGCACCCCCGCGCCGATCAGCAGGCCCCCGCCGGCGGTCCGTTCGGTGCGGCCGGATAGCAGCCCGGTGACGTCGACGAGCGTGCCGGGCGCGGCGACGCCGAGCTTCATCAGGTCGACCAGGTTGGTCCCGCCGCCGAGGAATACCGCCCCGGCCCGTTCGCGCACCATGGCGACCGCTGACGCCGGGTCGGGCGCGACCACGTAGCTGAACGGCCTCACGAGACCACATCGGCGATGGCGGCGAGGATGTTGACGTAGGCTCCGCACCGGCACAGGTTCCCGCTCATCCGCTCGCGGATCTCGGCCGCGTCCAGCGTGACCGGCCCGGTCAGGCTGGCACTGGCCGCGCTGGGCCAGCCCGCCGCCGCCTCGCCGAGCATCGCCGTCGCCGAGCAGATCTGCCCGGGTGTGCAGTACCCGCACTGCAGCGCGTCGCGCTCGACGAACGCGGCCTGCACCGGATGAAGCTCGCCGCCGGGGCCGGCCAGGCCCTCGATGGTGATGATCTCGGCGCCCTGCGCGGCCACGGCCAGCAGCAGGCAGCTGTTGACCCGCCGCCCGTCCGCCAGCACGGTGCAGGCCCCGCACTGCCCGTGGTCGCAGCCTTTCTTGGTCCCGGTCAGCCCCAGGTGCTCGCGCAGCGCGTCGAGCAGGGTAGTCCTGTGATCCAGGTGCAGCCGGTGCACGGCCCCGTTGACCCGCAGGGTCAGCTCGCTGGAAGTCTGGTCCGTTATCGTCACGCAGGCCATCATGCCACGCTTGCACACTAGTATTCTGATCACGTTTTTACTAGTAAAATCAGTACCATGATCCCGAACGGACCGGGTGACCCGCCGCCCCGCCCGCCGGCTGCCCAGGCGGCCGGCCCCCGGTCGGCGTCACGCAGCGAGCTCGCCGAGCTGCTCCGGACCCGGCGCGATCGCCTGACCCCGGCCGACGTGGGCCTGCCCGCGGGCAGCCGCCGCCGCACCGCGGGGCTGCGCCGCGAAGAGGTGGCCCAGCTGGCCGGCGTGTCCGCCACCTACTACACGTTCCTCGAGCAGGGCCGCGACGTCCGCCCCTCCCGCCAGGTGGTGGCCGCCCTGGCCGGCGCGCTGCGGCTGAGCGCGGCCGAGCGCGCGCACCTGTTCCAGCTGGCCGGGATCACCCTGGCGGCCGACGACCAGGCGCAGGCCGAGACGGTAACCCCCGTGGTCGGCACGCTGGTCGGCCGGCTCGACCCCTTCCCCGCGTACCTGAAGGGCAGGCGGTGGGACATCCTGGCGGCGAACCGGTCCGCCCGGGCGCTGTTCACCGACTGGCCGGCCCGCGCGCCCGGCGACCGCAACCTGGTCTGGTGGATGTTCACCGACCCGGCCGCGCGGAAGGTCTACGTGGACTGGGAGCAGGAGGCCTCCGACATGCTCGGCCGGTTCCGGACCGCCGCGGCCCGCAGGCTGGACGACCCCGACTTCACCGACCTGATCGAGCGGCTGCACCAGGCCAGCCCGGAGGTCCGCGGCTGGTGGCCGCGGTACGACGTGCGGCCGGTCGGGGCCGGGACCAAGCACCTGCACCACCCGGCCCTCGGCGACGTGGCCTTCCAGCACGCCGTGCTGCAGGTGGCCGATCACCCCGAGCAGATGCTGGTCTACTTCACCACCGACGAGGTCCCCCAGAGCAAGCTCGCCGCCCTGGCCGCCGAGATCAGCTAGACCGCACGGGGCGCGCGTGAATGTCGGGGGTGCGTGGTGTAATCGGCGGATGTTCGAGACCCCAGAGGAGATTTACCAGCTGCAGCAACTCCTGGACCGCAGCGCGGCGGGCGCGGGCCCGCACCTGCGGGGCATCATCACCGACGAACGCCGCCTGTCCGCCGCGCAGCTGATCGGGCGGCTGCCGGGCATGCTGCTGCTCACCGTGGCCACGGTGACCGCCGACGGGCGGCCGCTCGCCGGGCCCGTCGACGGCTACTTCCTGCACGGGTCGTGGTACTTCAGCTCGGGCCGGAACTCGGTGCGCATGCGCCACCTGGCCGCCCGGCCCGCGGTCAGCGCCACCCATCTGCCCGGGGAGCAACTCGCCGTGACCGTGCACGGCCGGGCCGAGCTCTTCGATCTTCGCGACCCGGCCGGCGCCGAGCTGCGGCAGGCGATGCTGGACTGGTACGTGCCCCGGCAGGGACCTGAGTTCGAGACCTGGCTGGATCAGCTGGACGCGGTCGGGGCGCGCATCGCGGCCGAGAAGATGTTCACCTTCAGCATGAACACCTAGACGTTCACGTTCCGTAGGGAAACATGGGAGGCATGGGTGCTCACGGCGAGGACGACACGGGCCTAGCCGACCTGAGCGCGATTCCCGAGGAGTTCAGGGCCGCCTGCGGACGCCCGGGCAGCCGTGTCATCGTCCGGCATTTCCCGGTGACCATCCCCCACGCCCTGTGCGACCTGACCGGCGTCGCGCTGTCCTACCCCCGCCACGGCGGCGCCACCGTGACCAAGGGGCCCAGCATGATCTGGAACAGCGGGGGATTCAAGCTGACCGTCCATCCGGGCACCCTGGACGTCACCGTCGAGGTACGGCTTCGCCCGCCCGGGGCCAACTACTGATCAGCGGCTGGCCGGCGTGGCCGTCATGACGACCGCTGCGCTGTGGCCGCACACGCAGCCGTCGGCCGCGATGCTGGCGGCCTACGCCGCCGACCCGGCGCTGGCCGCGATCCAGGTGCTGGCCCGCTGGACGCGCTCGGTCAGCGTGTAGACGCCGAGCTCAGCCCGTTCGGCGTAGGGCAGCCAGTCGATAGCCAGGCGGCGGGCGACGTAGTCGACCGCCGAGCGGACCCGGGGGATCTCCGCGTCGTCGGTGTGCCCGTTGGGCACGAAGAACTGGTCAAGCCCGGGGCGGATCAGGTCGGCGAGCGGCACGTGGTGTTGCAGGCCGAGCGACAAGGCGATGGCGTAGCTGCTCACCAGCCCGGCCGCGCTGGTGCCGTGCTTGCCCCAGTGGATGAAGACCTCGCCGAGGCTTCCGTCGTCCCGCTGGTTGGCGGTGAGGCAGAACCGTTCGGGGCCGATGGTGACGGTGGTGGTGTGCCCGCTGCGGCGCCTGGGCATGTGCCGGCGAACGCCTACCACCATGGCCTAGCCTCCGAACTGGTATATGAAATGCCCGATTATGGAGCCACGACGCAGAAGCCATGGTAGCTCTTGAGCCTATCCGCAGGCCAGGGTGGTTTTCCGGGAGGCGCGCCGCAGCGGGGCTGGCCGTGGCCGGCTCGGTAGTCTGGCGGGCGTGGACCACATCCTGACCGCGGAACGCCTGGTTTTGCGCCCGGTGACGGCGCATGACCACGCCGTGCTGCTGGCCCACTGGACCCTGCCGGATGTGCGGCGCTTCCTGTTCGACGGCGCGGCACTGTCCGCGGCCGAGGTCACCGAGACCATCGAGGAAAGCGTCCGGGACTTCGCCGCGGGCGGGTACGGCATATGGCTCATCCAGGAGGACAGCCGGGCTGGACTCGTGGGCACGGCCGGGCTGCGACCGCTCGAGGAGATGGGCCTGGAGATCTTCTACAGCCTGGCTCCTGGTTCGTGGGGCCGCGGGTACGCCACGGAGGCCGCCCGGGCGGTGGTGGAGCACGCCCTCGGCCCCCTCGGCCTGCCCGAGGTACTGGCCGAAATCGACGAGGGCAACGCCGCCTCGGTCGCGGTCATCAAGCGGCTCGGCATGACCGCGTTCGCCGTGGTGCCCGGCGCGCTCGGCCCGATGACCCGCTACCGCAAGACGGCCAGAACCGCCTAGCCAGCACACCCCGCCCCTCCGTCCCCCCTGCCTTAACCGTCCGCCTCACTGGCAACTATCGTAACTTTATTCTAAATCTTAGGTAGATCAGTCAATATCTTGGAAATAAGGATCGAGATTCGCTATTATGTTTGATATCTCTCAATCTCCCGAACGGGTGGTGGTGCATGCCTCCGGAGCCGGTTCCCGCGGACCCCGGGCAGGACGATGATCCCGCCTGGTTCGCGGCTGAGCCGGAGGGGCCGTGGTGGCCGGACGAGGAGTACCTCGATCCGGAGGACTGCGTGCCCCCTCCGGAGGAGGAGCTGACTCCGCAGGAGCTGGTGCCTGTGTAATGGGGGCCCGGTGCGAGCTTTGCCAGCGACAGGTGATGCCAGGCGGCGTTTCCCGCTGATGGCTCAACCTCTTTCAGTCATTCGGTCTTCGTTGGCCGGATCGACTGGAGCCACACCCTCGGCCCGCCGCCGTTGTCGATCTGCCAGAAGCCCCAGCCGTTGCGATTGTCGTTCACGCTCGGGTTGTAGTGGCGGACCACTGCACGCGCGGCACCTGTAGGGGTCCTGAACGACTTACCCTTCAATGGCCCGTCGACGATCTCCACTCGAGCTGGCGCGAAGTACACCGCCCGAGTCCGATGTCCTTCATAGTCGGCGTAGATCGGCACACCCTTCTGTCCAGGGTCTAGCTCCTTCGTCTCCAGTGAACTCGCAGCAATCAACCGCCGCACGATCTCACCCTCGGTGACGTCCGCCATCCGTGCGGCGAAAGATACGGTCCTCTTGACACCCTCATCAACTTCGATGGTCGCCATGACTTGCTCCTCTCTGTGCACCTCCTTCAGAGAATAGAAGAACTTGAAAAGCAAATCAAGCAAACACAGTGAATTAAGGCGGGACTAGCGTCGGCGAGCTCGCGGGTCAAGTTGGTCCGTGGCCAGGTGCCTGAGTCGCGGACGGCCCTGAGCAGGCGCATGCAGGCGTCGGGGACATCCATGCCGTTTTCGGTATGACCCATCTCCGAGCTGGCGCTATGCCGGGCCGCGCGAAGATCTCGACGAGGGCCAGGAACACGGGTTTTCGCCCGCTGCTCTGGATGGCTATGACCAGAGTGCGGAGACCGGCGCCGCGATGATGCGGTCGCTGACGGGGAAGACGTGCGGGCCGGTGTGCAGGATGATTCCGGCAGCGAACGCGTCGCCAGTCTCGTCACGGAGCCAGGCCAGGTGGCGGGCGTCGGAGCTCGTCACGGTGGCAGCTGCCTTGACCTCGATCCCGATCAGCTGCCCGCTGGCTGTCTCGACGAGCAGGTCTATCTCCCTGCGGCCTTGCTCTTCGCGCAGGTGGTACAGGCGCGGGTCGTTGCTGCTTGCGGCGAGTTCGGCGCGCAGCTGCGCGGCGACGAAGGTGTCGAGGAGGCGGCCCAGCATGTCGGGGCCGTACAGGATGGCGTCCCTGCCGAGCCCTAGGACGGCCGCGACGAGCGCCGGGTCGACCAGGTAGCGCTTGGGGGCTTTGACGAGCCTGGAGATCCGGTTGGAGAACCAGGCGGGGACGAGGTCAAGGACGAACATCCGCTGGAAGAGTGCCTGGTAGGCCTGCGCGGTCTTGGCGTTGATCCCGGCCGCGGACCACAGCGTTGACTCGGCCGCGATGCCGGCGGTGTTGACTGCCAGGACGGATAGGTACCGGCGCAGCAGTTCCGGGTCCCGGCGGGGCGCCACCGCGGGCACATCGCGGGTGATCATCTGCTCGACGTAGCCGGCGAACCACCGCCGCCGGGCGGTCACCGGTATCCGCAGCGATGGCTCGGGGAAGCTCCCGGCGAGCATCAAGTCAAGGTAGTCGCGGACACTGAGCGCGTCGTCCGGTGCCGTGACCGCATCTGTGCCGCCCTCTATGACCCGGTCGATGAAAGGGACCATGCTGGCTCGCCGCAGGACCTCGCGGACCGACATCCCGTACATGGGAACCTGCAGGAGGCGGCCAGTGCCCGGCCAGACTCGGTTCTCAAGTTCGGCCCGGACGGAACCGGTCAGGATGTAGCGGCCCGGAGCGG
>WNGR01000695.1_pt1 | contig 47615 bp, 48 predicted proteins | sample 5407581 | NCBI WGS metagenome assembly WNGR01 (sample SAMN13153383, study PRJNA577476) | soil metagenome | isolation source: 80 cm soil or saprolite under Garry oak tree replicate 2 | place: USA:California | collected 2016-06-15 | reverse complement strand
CAGGATCGTGCCTTGCGTGTTCAGTGAATTTTCATCGATGGACTTGGAATAGGTGTAAGAGGAAATGATCTGCAATCCATGTGACAGGCGGCGGTTCAATTCCACGACCAGCGCGCTGTAATTCGAACCCGCGCCACTCGTTACCTCCGTGATGTTCCCCAGATTCGCTCCTGGCCTGATCGGGCTTGACGCCAATACGGTCGGGAATGGCCGCACGAGAGCGCCACCGACTAACTCCAACTGGTTGAGGTTTCGAGCAATCCTGAGATGCGTCCCTTTCGACCCAATGACGCCAACGATCAATCCGGTCGATGGGGTGAGTTGCTCCTCGATGTTGAAGTTGTAGGACTGAATGTAAGGATTCTTGAAGTTTGGATCGATGGTTGTGGGAGCGAGGCCGCTCGCGCCAGCGACAGAGGCGGCGTTCGTGAGCATGACCGGCTGAGTTGCCGTGGGTGTGGCCGCGAGGGGCGCACTGAACGGCGGATTGCTGTTCAGGCCCGTGACGATGCCGGTGACGGGCTGGTCGGTCAAGATGGCATATCCTGCGCGAAGAACTGTTTTTTGGTTTTTGAAGGGACTCCACACGATGCCCGCCCGGGGCTGGAAATTCTTGTTGTTCGTCTGGAACGGCTGGTTGATTCCGTTCGTGCCCACTTGTACCAGGGAAACGGCGGCGGGGTCGAAAACGGTGAAGCGATTGGCGGCTTCCGTGGGGGTCGAATACCAACTATAGCGGAAGCCAAGCTGCAAGGTGAGGTTGGGCATCCATTTGAAGCTGTCTTCGGCAAAGCCATCGTAGGCCGGAGAGAGAATGCGGTTGGCTGGCGTTCCCGCAAAGCTGAAGCTTGATGCCGTGTCGCTCAGGAAGTTGGCCACGCTCGAGAATCGAAAGATGGTGGGATCGAGCGCGAAGTTATTGTTGTAAACGCGGCGGACTTCGCCACCCAAGGCAAAGTTATGGCGCCCCTTCAGCCAGCTCAACGTGTCGTTCGCGATGCCGCTCGTGTCGCCACGCCCCTGGGGAAAGACGGCCGGGCCGCCGAAGTTGAGAGCGCCTCCTTGAATGTCAATCTGCGCGAGCCCAATCGCAGCGTTGATTCCGCTGTTGACGCTAAAATTGGCGGAATTCAGCCTCTGGTTTGGGTTGAAAACAATGTGGATCCGGTTGTAGCCCACGCGCAGCGAGTTGGTCACCGATGGCCCGAAGACGTGATCCTCGGCTATCGTTCCGATCTGACGGCGGGACGATCGTGTGTCACCCCATCCGGGGAGGGTATTGCCCTGCAGCGTGGGCTCCTGCCTCAAGTCCTGTTGGATAGCGACATATCCGTGCAGGCGGTCTTTGCCAGTCAGCTCCACGTCGATGTCGCCAGTCCCCTGGTCGATGTTGACTGGTGCGAGGGCAGAGCCGACGAGGAAAGGAAGCCCGTTTTCGGTGGCGTTCGATGCGGGGATCAGTGCTGCGAGCGCCTTGACAGCAGGATCCGTGCTCGCTTGTGCTGTAGCCTGATCTGTTGGAGAAAGGACCAGGCTGTTGATGGTTACCCCCTGGCGCTGCCGCAATGCTTCATAGCTGGCAAAGAAATGCGCGCGATTCCTGCGAATCGGTCCGCCGGCGGCCGCCCCAAAATTGTTCCGTTTGAATGGCGCCTGGGTCACGCTGGTGGGGTTGAAAAAGTTCCTGGCGTCCATCGCGCTATTGCGGAGGAAATCAAAAAACTCACCGTGGAATTCGTTGGTGCCCGAGCGCGTGGCGATGTTGACGATGGCTCCGGAATTTCGGCCGTATTCAGCGCTGTACGTGGAGTTCTCGACTCTGAACTCGGCTACCGTGTTGATGGACGGTTGGAAGGTGATTTGATTCTGAACCATATCACTGAGGTTGATGCCGTTCACCAAGAAGTTGACGGTGTCTTCCCGCTGTCCTGCGGTGTTGAAAGCGAATGACCCCTGGCCGCGCAGGGGAGCCGTCAAGAACCCGTTTTGCGGAGGAGTTACCGTCCCCGGGGTAAGCAGGCTCAGGTCCACGAAGTGGCGCCCGTTGAGCGGGATTTCTTGTGTCGTTTTCTGGTCGATGACCTGACCCATGGCAATGGTGCTGGCATCGATCACGGGTGTGTCCACTTCGATGCTGATCTCTTGGCTGACTTGGCCAATCTGTAATTGGACGTTTTGCGTAACCGTCGTGGCTGCGTTTAGCGTGATATTGTGCACCACGGAGGTTTCAAAACCGGTTGCGCCGACGCTGATTTGGTAAGGCCCAATGGGGAGCGCCGGAACCAGATAACTGCCCACGTTATCGGACTCCGTGTTCCACTCGGCGCCCGTGACTTGATTCTTTGCCACTACCTTGGCATGCGGGATGGCCGCACCAAGGGCATCTGTAACGGTGCCTTTGAGGACGGCGGTGGACTGTCCGAGCGCGAGATTTCCCAGAGCAAGCGAGAACAGCACGCAGCAGAAAAAGCAGATGTGAAGGGTGCGGAGAGACGACTTGTCCTGAACAACTTCCATGATGCTTTCCTCCTAAAGTTTAAGAAGCAAAATAACCCGATGAAAGTGAGCAACTTTCCACCGGTTCCGCGGTGTTGGCTAGGAGAAAAGCGCCTCGGAACGGCATGAAACAAAATTAATGAAGGACGTGCCCCCTTGCAAATACTAGTTACCCTGAGAGTGCTGTCAATAGTACGAATGCACGTCGTGACACGAATCAGTTAACTCGTGACCGCGTCATGAAGGTTGTTCTCAACGCACTTTGGGCATCCTGCGGGACGCTTTCGAGATGGGCGGGCACATCCTGATGCGAATCAACTTTCCTTGCAACTTGCTTCATTTCCGCTATAGACAGGGAGTCGAGTCCTGTGATTGAATCACCGGCACTAGGAATGAACTATGTTGTCCCCGTTCCACATATTCAAGGTGCAAAGCGACGGCAGCCTTCGCTGGATAGAAGGGGCGGTAAATGTGGAACGTGCGAAAGCGCGTCTGAAAGTGCTCGCGGCATCCTCACGCGGTGAATATGTCATCAGCGACTTGACAGGCAAGAAGATTTCCATCAAGTCGCTGCCCAAGCTGACGATATTTCAGATCGGTTATAACGAAAAGGAGCTGCATGCGAGGGCCGAGCTGTTCCGGCACTGCGGCCACGAGGTCATATCCGCCGCTGACAACGAAGCTGCAAAGCGTGTGCTGACCTCGATCCAGAGCGTCGATGTATTTGTCGTTGGCCACATGGCGCCCGAGCAAACAAGAAAAGAAATGGTTGATTGGTTGAAGATGAATTTTTCAAGGGTCAAGATTGTTGCGCTGATTCCGTCCGCCAATCGTCAGGTGCCGCGTGCCGATTACAATATCGTTCTGAATGATTGGGACGAGTGGCTGTCAGCTTTCGCCGCCTCTGGGAGTTGAGCCGCCGCCAGAAAATTCTCGGTGGTCAAGGAGCTTTCCAAACCGCTTACCCGCACTTCTCGATAGAACAAGTCGTACATCCACAGCGTTAGCCAGATACGAGCTGCATTCTTCTCGCAGGGAAGGCCACAAAGGACGACCTAATAGCTCTGCTAATCAAGTGCGTATCTGTGGAATCAGCGACTGGATCGAATTACAAGTCGCCGACGCGCCACGAGCCCAGCACCCGGGAAGGTTGATGACAAAATCCGTGGCTAATTGCAATCTGTTCCCGGCGCGCCTAGGCACTGCTATTGCACCTCCATTGCACTCGAATTCAATGTTCTCTGGCACATCATCTGCAGCAGCCGACGAAAAACGTGCAAACGCTGGCAATGCGTTGTTCACTCCGATCACCAACCCAGCCCTCCCCGGCGGTCTCTAACAAGTATAGTCCTCTGTGGTTAGCGAAATCGCTGCTCCTGGTCACCTGCGTCTCTTGTCGCGTCTCGAATAGGATTTGCAGGATTTATCACGTATTGCTGATGATCGACAGTGAAGACCTTTCGCCCATAGAGCTTCAATTCCACGAACGTCTCGTCCCTGAAGGGCAGCCAAAAACCGTCAATTCTTTGATATTCCCGGACAAACTCCGCTCGATTTATCCAGAAGGACGGTTTCTTGGCGGGCTGGCCCGCGATTTTCACGATGGCGAAGTCGACCGCATCAATCCATATTTTGCCCTCGAATAGATATTTATCTTTGCGTTTCGGCGTGGCGGTGAGAACGAAGCAACGGTACGGCCCGACGTCCTCCTCGCCGACCAGCGCGAATGCGTAGTTAGCCTCAGAGATCGCGCTGTTGTGATGCTCCCTGCCGGAAGATGTTTCGCCCTCGCTCTGAATCAGGCGGTCGAACACCAAGTGGCGCACAATCCCTGATCCTCTTTCGAAGGTCTTGTTGAACGTCTTCTTGTCGGGCGCCTCGTAATCCACGCGTACCACTGTCTGCGCTGCCAATTTCCCTTGAAGGTTCCTGATCTCGTAAGTCCGCACGGCCGAATACCGCTGCAAGTGCTCGTTTCGTATGCGGTTTCGCTCCAGCAACTTTGCGATGATGTCGTCGCCCGTCAGAGCCATTAGGGCGCCGTCACTGAATCCGGCCGTTTCCTCCGGTGTTTTGCCGGCGAAGCTCTGGCTTTGCCCAGTCGATACCCCTGAGGTTGCTCCCAACATGAAAGCGATGAGGACCCATCTCTTGCACCGCTCAACCCGGATTGTCACGGCTTACAACCTTCCTTTTCTTTTCACGTTCTTTCGCCCATATTTTCGGTCTGCTGAACGGAAAGTGAAATCATCCGCGCGGTATTGAGACCCGTCACCTCACAATCACGAAGCCCATGTCCTGCATCGCTTAGATATTCAGGCACAAGAGAAAGATATACGTTTTTCTTGGACTTTCCGGCAGTCGGCTTCCCGCTCTCCGTTGTCTTTGAGGGGAAAACAGAAGACTCGCCAAATCGCTCTTTATTCTTGCATCTCCACGTGGCCACACTCCCAAGGGGGCGTGGAGCGAAGGCCTTTGGGGCGTGTCTGCCGTCGGAACCGAGCATCACGACGGATGTGTCACCAGTTTCTGCGAGAATTCAACAACTCTCTCGATCGCGCGGACAACTAATCCAGGCTCGTCTTGCATGATCCAATGATTGCTTTTCTCCGCTGTCACATGCCTTCCAAGAGGTGCGCGCCCAGCCATCGCCGCGTGTTCTTTACTCCGGTGCTCTGGGGCGGTACGCGCGGATAGAATGACCACAGGCTTATCGCAAGCGCCATCGAGTTCACCGATTTGGGCGGCGCTTACAGGAAGGTTTTCCAGTTGACTCGCGATCGTAAGAGCAAATTTCTCCTGAACCCAAAAAACCGAGGCCATGGCTCGCTCGTTTGCCGGCAAAGCCGCAAACCACGGACTGGAAACGGACCCGGACTCCTCGGGGGCGCCTCGACTGATGAGGCGAACGAGGTGACCCGCCATTTGTGCCGCGCGGGTGGTCAGCAGAAAGGCAACGAAACGCAGGATGCCTAGCGGCGAGAGCAGTGCTGCGCGCCGGCACACCTTAGCGCCAATACGAGTGAGCTTGCGATCGTGTTCGGAAGGTGGGTTCCACTCTGAGGGAGCAACAGGATCCACGAGGACCATACCCGCTACTTCCTCGGGGAAGCGAGCAGCGAACAAGGGCATGGTCAAACCGCCAAAGGAGTGACCTACCAGGACGTAAGGTGGGGGAATGGCCGCTTGCTGGAGCAACCTATGGAGCTCATCGACGATGCGATCCGCCGTTCGAGGCATCGGACCCAGATCGCTCCAGCCCAGTCCGGCCCGGTCGTAACTGACCACGCGGTAGGATTCTGTCAACTCGCGTTGGAGATTGCTCCAACTCAGCACAGTCGACATGAGCCCCGCTTCCAACACAATCGTAGGGCTGCCCCTTCCCGATTCGAGAAGGTGAAGTCGGTGATGATCTAGATCGACCAATCGGCCTGGCGGCGGAAAGCGCTTGCGGTCGCGCCGTGTTCCTAATGCCTGATAGACCGCGCCCAGCAAAATGGCCGTGCACGCGCAGAAGGCAAACCAAACTACCAAATGAAACAAGGCCGTGACTCCCGTGAGCAAGCCCATATGTGCTTAGATGTCTTGACCTCGGATTTGACTATGCAAATCTTCCGCGACGCGATACGCCACATCGACACAGTCGCCGATGGACCGGCCCCTCAGAAAGTTGCCCGCGAGATAGAGATTCGGAAGCGCGCTCAAAATGCGGTGAATCTCCTCTACCCGCTGCGCGTGTCCCACGTTGTATTGCGGCAGCGCGTGCGGATCTCTCCAGACCAGCCGAGCCACGGGCTCGCTAGAAATGCCTAGGATATGGGTGTTTTCGGCGGCGACAGCTCGTGCACTTTCTTCGTCATTCATCGTTCCGAATGTGCCATTCGTCTCTCTTCCTGCAAAGCTGGTGAACAAAACGGTTCCTTCGGGCGTACGCTCTTTGAACAGCGACGAATTCCAAAATGTGCAAATGGTATGGAGGCCCTCGCGGCGCGGAACCATAAAACCAAATCCATCCAGCCTGTTTGCGACCTTGGACCGCTCGTAGGCCAAGGACACCACGCGGATTGGCGCGTATTCAATGGCTTTAAGGTGCGCGGCAAGTGGAGGAGCGCTCCTCTCTAGCAGTCTCGCAGCAACGTAAGCAGGAACCGCCAGAACCAAATATTGCGCGGTGATTAGCTCGCCGCCGGCCAGGGAGATTTGCCATGCGGGCTTCGATGCCCCTGCGTTTTCCCTTGAAGGCGCGACCGATGCGACCTGCACTTTGTACGAGGCCTCTGCTTTCAACTCTTCCGCGAGTCTTTCCGGAAGCGTTCCCATTCCTGACCGGAACGAGCCCAGAGTTGGCAGTGCGTCCGTAACGTGCAAGCTGCCCTGGTTTGCATCCGCGCGGGAAGCGAAAGGCTGCGAGGAACTGGCTGATTCCATAGCGTCGCGCTTAGACCGGCGCGCACGGAGGGCTCCCCGCACAAGACTACCCTGGCGCCGCTCCCATTCGACCAGGGCGGGAAAAGCACCCTCCATCCCCATTTTGCTCGCATCACCCAAGAAGATTGTGGAAATGAAGGGGTCTACTAAATTGTCCAGGACTTGTGCGCCGAATTTTCGTTGCACGAAATCGGCTAGGCTCTCTTCCTGGTCCGGAGGATGCGAATACCCAAAAGGCTCGCTGAGAATTCGCAGCTTGGATTTGAGTCCGACCAATCGCGTGGTGAACAGGCCCATCGGCGAGAAAGGAGCGGGATGGAGACGGCCGTGTCGGAATACGTATCGCTTGGCTTTGCGATCACCGGCTACAAATTCGTGTTCGAGACGCAAGTCGCGCACCAACTGCCACACGGACGGCGGAAATCGAGGGCACTGCGCCCCGGTCTCGAAGAGAAACCCGTCTCTCCGGATGGTTCTAATCAGGCCGCCCGCGCGTTCCGCGGCTTCCAGGAGCCGGGGATGGAACCCCAACTGCTTCAGGCGGTGAGCGCAAGCCAGGCCCGAGATTCCCGCGCCGATTACTACGACTTTTTCTTTGTATCCCAGGTCGAGCAAAGTCTATCCAACTGGATGAAGTCACGCACTTGCACGGGCCCAACTTCTTCTGTCAGATAGATGTCTGAAATGGCCTCTGAGTCACTGCTAAATTTCGTTGGAAAATACACGAAAAATGACCGGGAAGTCGCCGTGTGCCAGCGGCGTGGCTATCGCATGGAGAGTTGGACCTATGCGCGGATTATCGGACAGGCGAACCGCGTAGCCAGGGAGCTTGAGGTTCGCGGGTTGGGGAAGGGCGATGCGGCCCTATTGTGGGGCCCCAACTCAGCGGAATGGATCGTCGCGTTTCTCGGATGCGTGCTTCGTGGCGTGGTCATTGTGCCAATCGATGATGGTTCGGCTTTGCAGTTCGCGGAGCGAGTCGCTCGAGAGGTTAAAGCAAAGTTCGTGTTTCGAGCGAATGCGCATCAGGAAATGGACGCCCTTCCTTCCCTTTCCTTTGAATCTCTTGGGGAAATGACTGCAAAACACGATGCCTCTTTTTATCCATCGCCTCAACTGTCGCGTCAAGATACGCTAGAAGTCATTTTTACTTCCGGCACGACCGCCGAGCCTCGCGGCGTGGTGATATCGCACGGAAACATCCTGGCGAACATCGAGCGCCTCGAACTGGAAATCCACAAATACCTTCGCTACGAGCGGCTAGTTCATCCGCTCCGTTTCCTGAATCTGCTTCCCCTGAGCCACGTCTTTGGCCAGATGCTTGGCGTGTTTATTCCGCCGATGCTCCGGGCCACGGTGGTCTTCACCGATTCTCTGAAGCCAGCCGATCTGGTGGATACCATCCGGCAAGAGCGCGTCTCCGTATTGGTCGCGGTTCCGCGATTCATCGAATCCCTTCAGCGGGAAGTGGAACGTTGTGAGGAGCGAGACGGAAGGCTGGAGACATTTCGCAGGAATTTCGCGCAGGCGGAAAAGCAGCACTTTCTTCTCCGTTGGTGGCGATTCCGGCGCATTCACAGGCATTTTGGCTGGAAATTTTGGGCCTTTATTTCCGGCGGAGCCGCTTTGCCGGAGCAAGACGAAACGTTTTGGAACCGCCTGGGATACGCCGTGATTCAAGGATACGGAATGACCGAGACCGCTTCGCTCATTAGCTTGAATCATCCTTTTCGTTCGGCGAGGGGATCGATCGGCAAAGTATTCCCAGGCATGGAGGTTCGTGTTGACGACAACGGTGAGATTCTCGTCCGTGGAGAAGGCGTCGCCAAAGCGTACCAGCACAACGGGCAAGTTCAGTCCTTAGCGGGACCGGATGGATGGTTCCGAACGGGAGACGTCGCCGAGAAGGACGAGAATGGCCGCTTGTACTTCAAGGGCAGGAGGAAGAATGTCATCGTTACGCCGGCGGGCATGAACGTTTACGCGGAAGACTTGGAAAAGGCGTTGCAGCGTCAACCGGGCGTTAGAGACTGCGTTGTAATCGGCCTTGAACGCGGCGGCAACGCCGAACCGTATGCGGTCCTGGTGATGAGTGGCCCCGGCGCGAACGCGGCGTCGGCTGTCGAACGGGCAAATCAAACGCTGGCCGAGTATCAGAAAATCCGCCGCTGGTCTGTTTGGCCGGAACCAGATTTTCCCAGGACTCCAACGCAAAAGCCCATCCTTCCCGCGATCCGTGAGGTGGTCCAAAAGACGGCCGCACTCGGGAAGACCCCGGACGGTGACCCTCTGCCCGGCCTGATCGCGCAAATCACCGGTCGCCCGGTTCAGGCGAACTCCAAAGATACGAACCTGGAGGCTGATTTGCAGCTCTCCTCCCTAGATCGCGTCGAGCTGATGAGCGTTCTGGAGGAGCGATACCAGGTTCACCTGAATGAGGCTCAGTTTGAAGATACTGCAACGATCGGTCAACTCGAGAAACTCATCGCCCAGGGAACGGCTTCAACAACCGAGTATGTCTATCCTCAGTGGCCCCAACACTGGGCCATCACGGCCATTCGGCTTGCCGTCTACTACTTTCTGGCTTGGCCTGCCACTTACCTTCTCGCGGCGCCCCGCATTCGCGGCCGCGAGAATTTGCGCGGATTACAAGGTCCAGTCCTAGTCGTTTCCAATCACGTCACCTACCTCGACATCGCATGGATTCTACCAGCCCTGCCCGCGCGGATTCGGAACAGGCTGGCGACCGCCATGCGGGGTGAGCGGCTTGCGGAAATGCGCCGGCCGACAAGCACGAAAAGCTTGTTCGAACGCTTCATGGAACGGCTGAGATATTTTCTTGCGCTTAGCCTTTTCAACGTTTTTCCGCTTCCGAGGCAATCCGGTTTTTTGCGGAGTTTCCGCTTCGCAGGAAATCTTGTAGATCGCCGCTGGAACCTTCTCGTTTTCCCGGAGGGCCGAACGACCGAGGACGGCAAAATGGCTCCGTTTCGCTCCGGAATCGGTCTGCTTGCCAAGCAATTGGGCATTCCGGTCGTGCCAGTGTACCTGGACGGGCTGTTTGACCTGAAGCAGGCTGAGCGGATCATCACTCGACCCGGTCATGTGCGCGTGACAATAGGATCGCCTATCCGTTTCTCCCGCGAGGAGGATTCCGACACTATCACCCGCGAACTCGCGCGTAGGGTCCGAGAGCTTCAGCCCGTTTGAGAATACGATGTGCGCTTCGAGGCCAACAGGAGGCGAATCGTCAGGAACAGCACCACAAGAGTGAGAAGGACACCCAGCGAGGCCCATTTTTGAGTCGAAATAAAGTGCTTTGCCGCTGTGCCGTAGCGTGCCCCCAAGAATCCCTCGAACAAAAACAGGCAGCCGCGCCCGAGGAGCGTGCCAACGATAAACGTGGCAAGCGGCACCTGAAAAACGCCTTGAGCCACCACAAAGGGCTTAAACGGCACCGGAAATGGGGCGACTGCAGGAAGAAAGACGCACGCCATGGGGTGCCTCTCGACCAGTTTTCGAATTCTGCCCGGTGGATGGCCCTGGGTCTTGCGGTAATAGACCTGTCCCCCTTTTCGCGCAAGATAATAGATCCACAGGCATCCCGCCACGGAGCCAAGGGCCGCCATCGCCGCGTAAAACGGCATGCGCATCGGATGGAGGCTGGAAAGGTCAAAGAGGATTAGGTCGGTGACTAACGGAAGTGGAACAAACGAAGAATCAATGAACGCCGCAAACAGCAATCCGATTCCGCCCAATGCGGGCAAGCTTGCCATCAACCAAGATTTGAGCCGCACCCAACCCACAATACGACCTACTCGACCGGTCACCTGGTTGTCGATGCCTGTTCGGGAAGTGACAGATAGAATCTCACGAGAGCACTATGCCGGACGGGTTAATGTCCGGCCTTTCGTCCGGCTGTCGAATAGATGCTTCTCGGGCTTAAATGGCTACAAAAAAGTTCCAGGCACAGATCGCGATTTTTTGTCACGCCGGTGGATCTGCTGAATGACTTCACAAATCTCATTTCCAAGGACGGCCCTGGCGATCCCTTTGCGCAGGTCCAGCCGCTGCAAGAGTCCTTCGCTTCGGCTCTCCGGTTGGTTTCGCTGCGTGGGAATCTGCTTTTTACTTCTCGGCCTGCAGCGATACCACCGTGGGCAATGGCGACGTAGTCCTACCGTCGAACTGGCGGATGCTCCGGTCCGCTTGAGAGCATCATCGGCGTGTTGCCGCGGAATATCCTTTGGGGAATCTGAAGCTGGCGCAAAAATTGTCGAGATGACCGCAGACATCTACACCGACACTTCTGCGGCATTGAACCAAGCTAAGGAATTGCTGTGGCTTGACTCGTAACTCTAAAGACCACCCCTCAGCGTAGCGTTATTCCGGTTTGCCTGGTGCAAGCCGATAGATGGTCTCGCGTTCCGCCATTCTGATAGAATCGCAGCCTCTGCCGGAGGTGGTCCTCCATGAAATCGCAAAAGTTTAGCATTTTGCTTGTTGCATTTTTCGCGTTGTGTGCCCTCCTAACAGGAGCTGTGCCGCGCAAACCCGCACAGACGCATATGGCCCTGCAGCCCTTCGCGCAACAAGTGCGTCAAGTCGAAAGCGCGCTGAGGTATTTGGGCCAGCCCCTCGTGGAACAAGATCAAGAGGCCATCAACCGAGCGATCGGCGAAGTCGATGAAGCCACCGCCATCGCCCACTTGGAGCAGGTCCTCGACAAATACACGCTCGCGGTCGTCGACATTAATCCGGAGAGCCGCGTCAAGGTCCAGCCCGGTACCGCAAAACCCGAATTGGTGGAGGCTGGCGCGCGCATCTTTCTCGCGAAAGTCCTCAACCACGCCGGCGTGACCGCCAAGCTCGAGGCGCAAAGTCCCAATGCCCTGCCGGTCCTAGTGCAATCCGACGGAAGCCCCCAGCCGCCCAGGAAAGTTGCGCCCGAAGACGTCCGCGACCGCTGGATGGATCTCGAGCTATACGACAAAAATCCCATGTCGCCGCGGCTTTCCGGCCTACCACTGGAGTATCGGATTGTGACCATCTACAGCCGCGATTCCGGGCAGCGTTCGGCAGAGATTAGTTTCAATGTCGGGCAAGGCACGCAGGACCTTGGCTTTCGCAGCGATATCACCGTCGTGTTTACGGCTTTGCCCGCGCATACGCTCCGGCTGGAGGTGCGAGACGAGCACGGCGCCCCGACGATGGCAGCGTTCACTATCCGCGACCGGTTAGGCCGCTTGTATCCCAATCCCGCGAAACGCCTCGCGCCCGATCTGTTCTTCCAGGCGCAGGTCTATCGCGCGAACGGAGACACCGTTCGAGTTCCGGCAGGCAGCTACACGGTGACGGCTTCGATGGGTCCCGAATACCAGCCTCAAACCAAGCAGGTCGAAGTAACTGCCGCAGGCACTAGCGAAGTTTCTTTTGCCATGCAGCGCTGGATCGATCCCCCGAAATACCATTGGTACTCCGGTGATCATCACGTGCATGCAGCCGGCTGCTCGCATTATCAAAATCCGACCGAAGGCGTGCAACCGGATGATATGGTGCGCCAAATCCAAGGCGAGAAACTGAACGTCGGCGCGATCCTTACTTGGGGCCCCTGCTACTACTATCAAAAACAGTTTTTCAGTGGCCAAGACCATCCTCTATCGAAGCCCGACGGATTGATGCACTACGATCTGGAAGTTTCCGGATTCCCTTCAAGCCATGCCGGACACTTGGTGCTGCTCGGGCTCACCAATCAGGATTATCCGCATTGCGTTCGCATCGAACAGTGGCCAACGTGGGATCTACCGATTCTGCGCTGGGCCAAATCGCAAGGCGCTATGACCGGCTTTGCTCACTCCGGCTGGGGACTCGAGTCCAAGTCGCGCGAGCTGCCCAACTACCAAGTTCCCGGCTTCGACGGAATCGGCGCCAATGAATACATCGTGGACGTCACGCATCCCGACGCGGTCGATTTCATTTCTACGATGGACACGCCTTATCTGTGGGAATTGAACATTTGGTATCACACCCTGAATGTGGGATTCCGCACGCGAATCTCTGGGGAGACCGATTTCCCTTGCATCACGGATGCACGCGTAGGTCAGGGGCGCATCTACGCCAAAGTAGATGGTCCGCTTAGTTACAGCGGCTGGCTGGAGGCGATCCACAACGGGCGAAGTTACGTCTCCGACGGCAGAAGCCACTTGATGGATTTTGCCGTAAATGATTTGGAAGTCGGCAGCAAGGCAAGCGAGGTAAAGCTCGCACAAAAGGGCACTGTCCGCGCCCGCGTGAAAGTCGCGGCTTTTCTCAATCCCGTCCCACTCGATTCCGACAATATTCCCTCCGATCGCGGAAAGCAGTACTGGAAGGCGGCGCTGACAGGCGCCTCTGAACCTGGCAACATCCGCGACCGCCCCATCGATCAAAACCCGTATTGGCACATCGAGCGAGCGCGCATCGGCAACACCCGTCAAGTGCCAGTCGAGTTGGTCATGAATGGCAAACCCATCGCTCGGAAAGAAATTCTTGCGGACGGCACCATCCAGGACGTCAGCTTTGACGCTCTGGTCGAGCGCAGCAGCTGGCTCGCTGTGCGCATCTTAGGCTCTTCGCATACGAACCCCATCTTTGTTTTGGTGGATGGCAAGCCCATTCGCGCTTCACGCCAGAGCGCGGAGTGGTGTCTGGCTGGCGTGAACCAGTGCTGGACTCAAAAAGCCCCGAAAATTTCCAAGGCCGAACTGCCGGATGCGCAAGCCGCCTACGACCACGCGCGCGAGGTCTACACCAAACTCATCGCCGAGTGCCCGGAATGAGCGCGCACTTTCACAAAATCGAAGCCGCACCCTCCTCCCTTTACTCCTCAACCTCATTAACCCTCAAACCGGCGATTAGCTACTTGTTGCCGATCGAGGAAATCAGACGCAGAACTTCCGCTTCCGAGATATCGTAGAGCTAGCGCATCAATCGAAAAGCAACTGGCGAGAAGGAAATCAGCCGCTGCGCTGCGACAGCCACCGGACTCCTCGAAGCAGAGCAAAAGTTCCGACGCATCGAAGGCTATCAAGAGATTCTGTTGCTGAAGGAGCGCCTGAACCCCTCGCGTATTCAGCAGAAGGAGGTGCGGATCGCCGAAGTCGCTTGAACTAGGTCGCCGGGAGCATTACCGTGCCACACATCGGGAGTCCCTGCAGGCACTCCTTCCTGCTCCTCCTTATTCTCGGTGAGTTGTCGCTTGATTCGTGGCGGTCTCTTTGAGGGAACCATGTGCTTACTCGCTTCGAGCGTCTCTCCCATTCTCTGACTTGCGTTCCTGTTTGCACATTCTTTTAGACGCGGCGTAGCACACTTCCCCCAACTGATGCGCTACAGCCGGTGCTTGACTAGGCCTACCTCGGATCCGCCAGTACCTATCAAGCAAACCACCAGCCCTCGTCGCGGCTGAAGGCACTTCGCTCGCCGTCATCATCGTTCCGGTCTGGGCAAACACTGAGCCCGCCCGCGGTTGCCCTTCAGTTTCGCTTGATGATAAAGGCAGTCTTATCGTCAATACGGTCCTGTTCGCCAGTCTGGCGCAGACGATCGTCTTTTTTCACCGCGTATTCCAGCAATGCATTGCAGATTTCCTTTGCTGGCTGGCGATAGTGCTCACGCATTACCGACTCAAGTTGCTGGCGTTCTTCTTTGTCGCTGCCGTCATAGACCCCGTCGCTATAAAGGAAGAAAATGTCCCCCGGACTCATCAGAGTTAATTCGGCCACATCTGAAGACTTCGCCCGGTGCCGGAATTTGAGTGACAAATATCTGTTACGGTCCGGATGATCCTTCGGGATCTGCAGGCCGAGCGGCAAGAATTGCACCATCCGGCCTTTATCAATTTCCATGAACTTGCGGTATTCGGCGGAGAACACTAGTGGGGGAGGATGTCCGAAATTGACGAATCGAAAATAGCCATGAGGGTGTACTTCACCATAAAGCATCGTTGCAATCTCTTGGGCGCTCTCCTTCTCGCTTATGCCGAGTGCGTTGCGAGCGGTCACCGACTGCGCCAATCGCAGGTTGAGCCTCTCGAATAACTCCGGTGTCGTCTTCCCTCGGCGGTCGAGTTCGGCGAGCATGAGGGCATGAAAGGTGTCGTGGACCGTCGAGGCGATTTTCGCGGAAATGATCCCATGTCCTTGAGCGTCCACGAGCAGGACGCCCGCAGTTTCATAGAGCTCATGCACGTCCTCGGCTACGCGAATCTGTTCCGAGCTTCGCGCTTTTCTATACTCGGTTTCCATTTCGGGCCTGTAATCCGGCCTTGATTTCAGCCATTCGACATGATCGTCAACCGAGTTGCGCGGCGGCGCACCTGCGGAGAGCGGCTCGAGAAACTCCTTTGATAGCCTCAGCGCCCGCTCGATGCGTGCATCGATGTCGTAGCGCTGCTGAAAATTTATGTATTCAAACAGGTCGCCGCCAACCGTTTCCGCGGGCACAGAATTACCGTACATCTCGATTCCCGGCAGGTGCGGAATCGCACCTTCCACCGGCATCAGGCGCTTCCGCAGATATTCATCAATACCTGGAGCGGTGTAGGTTCTTGCCATAAGAGAATCCAAGGGAAGTGGCGGTCACTCCTGTGATCTTTTCTGTGATCTTTGTCTACCCCATTCCATGACACGACGATGCGCGACTCCATGGAAGAGCGTCTATTGTACTTTGGTATGGGTCTCCGCCAGTGTCAATGGCGTGGCCCCCTTCAATAACGAATTGCGCTCCTCTCCTCACTGTGGTTTGATCGTGCGAGTGGGAACTCCACAGAGGTGCCCCACGGATACCAAAGTATCCTCGATACCTTCGTCAATTGTTCCGCGGCAGCATTGACTCCAACATGCCTGGCTCGGTTCCACCCGACATGGCAAGACGCGCGTACAAGCAGCCCGGCTCTTTGCGGCCGAACTTCCTGGGGGTCCGGATCACTACGCTAGTTTGCGCATGAGGTCGCAAGTCTTCCGCTCCAAATTCCGGCCGAGGTGGAACTGATTTTCGAGGTAGTGCAGTAAGATAGCACGTGGAAGTCCACGCAGGGCAAGGCCTAGTATGGACGTCTCCCGGCAGAGGTTAGAATGGTGAAGATGAAGGTTCGTAGGAGGCATCATGGCAACAACGAAAATCGCAATAGCACCAATGAAGGCGGCCCAGATTCCCAAGGGAGGAGCCGATTTCCAGATCGTCGAGCGCGAGATTCCTGCGCCGGGAGTAGGAGAGGTGCGCATCAAAGTGCAGGCCTGTGGCATTTGCCACAGTGACGTGCTTACGAAAGACGGTTTGTGGCCTGGAATTCAGTATCCTCGCGTTCCAGGACACGAGGTCGCGGGCATCCTCGACGAGCTCGGTGCCGGTGTTTCCGGGTGGACGAAGGGCCAGCGCGTCGGCGTCGGCTGGCATGGTGGCCACGACGGAACGTGCCTCGCTTGCCGGCGGGGAGATTTTGGCAACTGCCAGAACATGAAAATCGCCGGCATTAGCTACGATGGCGGATACCAGCAATACATGGTGGCTCCTGTCGAGGCCCTGACGGCGATACCGAAAAGCCTAAGCGACACCGACGCCGCCCCGCTGCTCTGCGCTGGAATCACTACCTTCAACGCGCTACGGCACAGCGGCGCGATGCCCGGCGACCTCGTTGCCGTGCAGGGGATCGGCGGACTAGGTCACCTCGGAGTTCAATTTGCCCGCAAGTTTGGCTACAAGGTTGCCGCCATCGGGCGAGGATCCGAAAACGCCACGCTTGCAAAGAAACTCGGAGCGGAGGTGTATATCGACAGCAGAGCAACAAACGCGGCAGCCGAATTGCAAAAACTGGGTGGCGCACAGGTCATTCTGGCGACAGCCCCGAGCTCGAAAGCGATGTCCGACCTCGTCGACGGCCTGGGGCCGAACGGCAAGCTCATGGTCGTAGGTGCGGCTTTCGATCCCATTGAAGTCACGCCGATTCAGCTCATCACTGGGAGCCGAACGATTCAAGGCTGGGCCTCGGGCACGCCGGTGGATGCCGAGGACACGCTACGCTTCGCCGAATTAACCGGCGTGCGTCCCATGATCGAAACCTATCCGCTCGAAAAAGCGAGCGAGGCTTACGCGCGCATGATGAGCGGCAAGGCCGAGTTCCGCGTCGTTCTGACGATGTGAGATTGGCGGAAGCGACAAACCTGCGAGCACGCGCCGCAAGGAACGCAGCTATCCGTGCGGCAAGACGTACGGCCAACCAAGTTGCGCGCAAGCGTGTTTCAGACGATCATAACCGGCAGGAGCCGCCTCTGTTCGCAAGAAGTATCGAACGGCACGCCTTAAGCGACAAGTGATTCTGCCGGTTGACGCCCCCATTCAAGAAATCTGACTCTCGATTTGAGTGAACGCACATGAGGAAAGAACATGGCAAATCTGAAGTTCGACAAAGAGATCACTGCACTTCTGGTCATCGATCCGTACAACGATTTCATTTCCGGGGGAGGCAAAGTATGGGATCGCTTGAAGACTGTTGCAGAGGCAAACGATTGCGTTCCTCATATGTTGCAAGTCATGAATGCTGCGCGGAAGGCGGAGCTTCGCATCGTCTATGCGTTGCATCGTCGATACCGTCCGGGCGACTACGAGAGCTGGCAGTACATTGCGCCTATCCAGAAGGCGGCCTGGTCGCATAAGATCTTCGAAAATGGCACCTGGGGTGGCGAGATCGCAGTGAATTCGCTCCTCAGCCGGGTGATATCGTGGCCCTCGAGCATTGGTGTTCCAGCGGCTTTGCCAACACCGATCTGGATTTGCAGCTCAAAAAGCATGGCATCCACAAGCTCGTCGTCATCGGGCTCATAGCACACACGTGCGTGGAGGCAACGGTTCGCTTTGCCGCCGAGCTGGGCTACGAGGTCACCATGGTAAAGGACGCACCACGGATTACTCGGATGAAGAGATGCACGCCGCTCTCGACGTCAATATCGCAAACTACGCCACTGCCATGGTGACCACAAAAGAAGTCGTCGAGGCCCTTTCATTTCACCTTCGGCTGACGCAGAGCGCTTCGAACGCGTGAGCGTGGGGCGAAGCGTGGTGGCCAAGAGTTTGGAAGGAGGTATCATGAAACGAATCGCTTTCGTTCTGGTTGCAGTTGCAACGGTGGCCGCCATTGGTCACCGCAACCGCCCCCGCAATGGCATCTCGCCTGATCAGCTCGTCTAGGCATTCGAATAGACCGGAGACGCAAGAGGATTCAACAGCTTAAAATTGCGCCCTCAGTCGCGGGTGGAATCTGTTGCGCAGAGGTTCACGATGACGACTAACCCAGCTCAAGTACAAATACGTTCAGTCGACTTCGCCGGCCAACCCATGCGGCAAACGGCTTGGCACTGGTTCGCATGACCATCGGCGCGATGTTGGTGCGGGTCTTCTTCGAGAATCTGGGGAAGGGCGCCTACACCCCGGCGGGCTACGCAGGAGTAATCAATTACACATCAAGGCGAGCCACTCACCGGCGGCATGGAAGTGGGTTATGGGACTAATGGCAAGTCATGCGGCCATGATAGCTCCGATGCAGGCCGCGACGGAAATCTCGCTGGGGATCCTGCTGGTTATTGGTCTGCTTACGCGTCCAGCCGCCTTTGTCGCATTCCTGTTCCTCACCAGCCTTTGGGTCTCGGAATGGGGTACATCATGGATTTGGGAACTACTGGTTCCGGTGCTCGCATCGCTCGGAATCGCGGTGGGACGCGCAGGTCGAGCCTGGGGCATCGACGGGTTGCTGGCCGGCGGCGCGCCTCGTCCCCGTGGTGATGATGAGGGAATCTGCGTGCAGTGTCAGTCGTCATTCCTACCCATAACAAGGCGCAGGCCATTGGCCGGGTGCTTGCCGATCTGCCTTCCGATCTCGTCGCGGAGGTCATCGTTAAGGATGGGGGCGCACTTGATTCTGCTGGCTCGGGAACTGTGGCTCGCTCAGGCGAAGGCGCCGAGGAGGGCAGGCTGGTTCGGCGAATGGCAGCAAGCCGTCGCGCAAGTTCGTCCTTGTGCGGGAGGCCTGTGAAACTCACACCCTCGCACCGGCTGTACGGACTCGGCGCCATCTTGCTTGTGGCTCTGACGATCTGCGCACGCAACTTCAGCCGCACGGGTGAACCGTCATTTATCATTCCTCTGGCTGCTGCCGGCGTCGCCTACCTCCTAGCCATCCGCGAGCTCTTATCCACGCCAACATTCCCGAAGCGCGTCATCGTCTTCGGTCTCGCGCTGGCTGCTCTGTGGCATTTTCAATTCCTACTAATGCCACCAGGTTTAGACGACGACATTCATCGATATGTTTGGGACGGCCGCGTGCAGCGGCTCGGCTATAACCCTTATATCGTCATTCCGAGCGAACCTGCCCTTGCCGGCTTGCACACATCTGAGACGCGTACGCTGAATAATCCGGAGGTACCGAGCCCATATCCACCGGGGGCGCAGCTATTCTTTCGCGCGGTAACCGCAATTCACGAATCCACATTTGCGGTGAAAGTGGCATTTGTAGTTTGCGATTTGGCGATTGCGTTGGTGTTGCTCGATGTCTTGCGTTGTACCCGGCAGGGAGAGCACTGGGTTCTGGCTTATGCCTGGCACCCACTGCTAGCCACGGAAGTGGCGGGCAGCGGTCACGTCGATATTGTCGGCGTGCTGCTGCTGTTGGTGTCCGCGGCCGCGCTTGTGAGACGCTGGCGTGCCGTTGCCGCCATCGCATTTGGGCTGGGTGTAGCGGTGAAATTGCTCCCGATCGTACTGCTGCCACTCTACTGGAAGCGGGTTCGCCTGCGCGACGGCGTGCTGGCTGCAGCCGTCCTCGGACTTCTATATGTGCCGTTTCTGAACCACGGCCGTATTCCCTTGGGGTCGCTTGGCAGCTACGTGCAGAGGTTCCGCTTTAATGATCCCGTTTTTGCGACGCTGGAGCGAGTGGCGGCTCCTCAGGTTGTGGTTGGGATGGCAGCGCTCGTCGGCTTTCTTGCCGCGATCTGGATCAGAAGAAGGTCGACGGAAGGGTCTTCGGACGCGTTTGCATGGCCCATGGCAGCATCGCTGTTATGTGCGCCGGTCGTATATCCGTGGTATCTGCTGTGGCTGCTGCCGTTCATGCGGTCGACTTCAACGTTGCCAATCATCATCTGGACATTAAGCATTATTCCTACTTATTATGTCTGGCATCTGAGGGCAGTTGGACGGCCGTGGCTGGTTCCTAGCTGGATTATGGTGCTGGAATACGGATCCGTGGCCGTGGCTGCCGCCATTATCGCTTTCCTCCGGATCAGGCGATCGGCCGCACAACAGTGCTCGGCGGACCTGGTAGAGTGATGCCAACCGCACCACGCCCGTTTTTGCAACGAGGAGCGTTTGTAAGTCATCCAATACGACGTTCGTTTCATTCATTAAGGAGGACCCTCCATGACAAAGTCGACCCGTTCTGCGACGATTCTTATGCTCTCTCTGGGGGTGCTGCTCCTTGCGGGCACTTCGCGGGCCCAGACGCGTCCCCCCATTGTCGACGAGCTTGCCAAAACCTATGGCCTCGACTCGTTTGGGCAGCTGGATGCGATCCGCTATACGTTCAACCTAGAGCTCCCAGATTTGAAGGTGAATCTCTCGCGAACTTGGACTTGGGAGCCTAAGACCGGCCAAGTCACTTACGAGAGTAAAGATAAGGACGGCAAGCCGGTGAGGGTTAGCTATGTCCGGTCTCAGATCAGCAGCGCGCCTGCCAACGTGAAAGACGAAGTTGAGCCGGCGTTCGTCAACGACAATTATTGGTTTATTTTCCCATTCCATGCTTACTGGGACACCAGCGCCATTGTGACAGTCAAGGACATGCAAAAATTGCCGCTCGGAAAGGGTTCGGCGAAGCTGGTGTCGGTGAAATATCCTCCGGAGGTTGGCGGCTACACGCCGGGAGATACTTGGGATCTTTACCTCGGGTCGGATGGGCGAGTCAAGGAATTCACCTATCATCGTGGTGGACCGAAGAAGCCGAGCCTCCTCTCAACAACTTGGGCGGGCTACAAGAAAGCTGGCCCTCTGCTTGTCTCAACCGACCATCGCGGCATAGCGGACGGCAAAGCGGCCCGAATCTTCTTTTCCAATGTGGCCTTCAAGCTGGCGGGGTCGGACAAGTGGACGGACGCGCAGTAGGAAACCAACGGCTCGTCGCGTCCGATTGACGTCAATCCTCACCAATCGGACTCTCGGCCAATCGCGACGGGGGTGCAGGAGCTTCCGAGTTTGGGAGAGATCGCGGTCGCCGAAAGACTTGCCAGTATTCTTCGTCCGTGAGCGCGCGGAGATCGCAGAGCACTGCCTGGTAAACGTTCACTGTCTATTGGTCGGATAGAAGATTTTGTGGATTCCACGTCGCGGACGCCTGGCTTTCTTAACGCTTCCGTCTACTTTCGAATAGGCAGTCCCGCCATGTACTCAATCTACGAGACCCGAATTGGGAACAAGGGAGATGTTTCTCGGCAGCATCGCGGATAGTGGCTCGCGCGGCTTCCACAAGCTGGGGGATGTCGAAAATCGGCTCGGATACTATCTGGGCCAAATCGCACGCTAGGCCCTCGCCCGACGGGGCTCCTAGCTTCTGGGCGTCGAGGATGGGACGCGTTCGAAGCCAAGCTTGGCGGACACGTTTCGAATGTCTGTAGTGATGTTTAACATTTTCTGCGCACTATATCGAAAGGAGCCATCAATGAACGCCGTACAAGTCGAACAGAAGAGCTATGAGATGCCCCCGCGGGACGGAATCAGCGTCGCACATTTTCTCACCGTCGCCGACATCGACCGATCGCTTCGCTTCTATGAAACGGTCTTCGGCGGTCGCGCTCTGAGCAGAGGCGACAGCAAGGGCGCGCCTGGGTACATTCAGATCGCGAATACTTGGCTCCTTGTCAACGTTGGGGGCGGGCCGACCCCCGACAAGCCGTCGGTAACGCTTAGCGTCCTCGCCGACCCGGATAAGATCAGCAGCTTTATGAATATCCGCGTTGCGGATATTCAAGCGTGCTATAAATTATGGAAAAGTCGAGGAGCCGAGTTCATCACGGAGCCGATCCCCAAGTACGGCGAGACGCGCTGCTACATCCGCGATCCTGACGGTTATATTATCGAGGTCGGACAAAGCACCTCCCTCATGTACGGTTAACGCTTGGCGCGGATAGGATGCCGACTCTGAGCCTTGTCGTCGCGCTTCTGTCAATCCTTGCCTTGAACAGTCACTCGCTCTGACATCGAAAGGAGAACCAGATGGATGGCACAAATGGACTGAAAGAGACCACGCTTAGTGTCAACGTCTTTACCGCACCGGGAAAGGCTATGGTCGGCGAGCGGCCAAAGCCCTTCGGCGAAGCGTTCGGCTTTGACCCGATCACGTCGACTTTAATCTTCGGCGAGTACGACGCGGTGCTGGTAGACCCAATGACGACGGTGGCTGAGGCCGAGGCTCTCGCGGATTGGATTGCTCTGCACAACCGCAACTTGGAGACCATCTACATAACGCACGCCCATTTCGACCACTTCTACGGTCTGAGCATTCTGCTCGACCGTTTCCCGGGCGCTCGGGCGATAGCAACGCCCAAGACGGTGAACGCCATGCAGATGTCTTTCACTCCCACAGTGGAGCGGCTTGCCCGCCGGCTCTTTCCTGGGCAAGTGCCCACCAAGTTGGTTCCACCTGAGCCCTACGAGCACGACACGTTCACCCTCGAGGGCCACGAATTGCGCATCATCGAGCAGGGCCGCACCGACAGTCCCGATTCGACGTCTCTACACGTTCCATCGATCGGCCTGATCGTCGCTGGCGACGTTGTGTACAACCAATGCCGCATGTACGTCGGCGACACCACCCCCGAGAGCCGAAAGAATTGGATCGCGGCGCTAGACCGGTTGGCGGCGCTGAACCCGGCGATTGTTGTCGCCGGTCACAAGAAGCCTGGCGCGCCCGATTCTCCCTCGACAATCCAAGACACCAAACGTTACCTGCAGGACTTCGATCGGCTGCAGAAAACCGCGACGTCCGACCAGGAGCTGTTCGATCAGATGACGGAGCTGTACCCGCATTGGGTAGCCAATCAGTCGTGGTTGATGTTCGGATTCCCACAGCCATAACCTACATCAACCGCTGATGCGAATGTTCCGAAAGTCTGCCCTGCTGTTTTACATTTTCTGCACGAAGGAGGTTGTATGTCTCAGAAAGCCGGCGCCTTAAAGCCTGCCCAGCAAAGCGAAGTCCGCCATCACCAACTCGGGCAGGAGGTTTTCAAAACCATCTTGCCCGAAGATGTCGATTGGAAACCGTTCCCGGCGTTCCCACCTTCCGTTCGGCTAGCCGTCGTCGTGGGTCAGCCCTCGGAGCCCGGCCCTTACACAATCAGGGTCAAATCGCCTCACGGCGCGAAGCTGATGCCTCACAAGCACCCAGAGGATCGGGTCTATACCGTGATTTCCGGCGTCTTTTATATCGGACTGGATGATGAATTCGACGCGAGTAAGTTGGAAGCCTATCCGCCCGGCGCCGTGATCATTCTCCCTGGCAACACGCACCATCTCCACTGGGCGAAATCCGGCGAGTACGTCACGCAAATAACCGCGATGGGGCCGCTTGGACTGGAATACCTCAGCGCGAAAGACGATCCGCGAAACAAAAACTCGTAGGAGGAGTCTGAACAGCTTTTTGTGGCCCCAAAGGAACGAGTTTTCTAATCTTGAGTTTGGAGCACAAGATGAACGATCAACAAGAGACGGAGCAGTATTCTGCAGTGCGAGATCAGGGGATCCGTGCGGCACTGGATCAGCATTGGGCGGCGTCCGATGCCAACGATTTTGAAACGGAACACCTCATCTATCACGAGGACGCGGTGCTGGAATACCCGCAGTCCGGCGAGCGAACCCGCGGTCGACGCAACATACAGCAGCAACGCGCTAGTCAGCCGAACAAAAAGCGGTTCTCTATCCGGCGAACCATTGGCGGCGGTGATCTTTGGGTCACCGAATTCATCCTGACCTATGACAGCAAGCCGTCCTACACCGTGAGCATCATGGAGTTCAGCGGCGACAAGGTTGCGCGGGAAACACAGTACTTTGCGGATCCATTCGTGGCTCCCGCATCGCGCGCTCAATGGGTCGAACGGATGGACAACTAATCTCGACGCGTGAGGATCCGCTGGCGGCAGCGCCATTTGCGGTTTGCATGATGGAGGTTCGAGCGATGGATGGGAAGGGGTTGGTCCAGTTTGCGCTGATGGGCAACGGTCATTTGGAACAATACGCCATCCTGCTGGTGCGCGTTTCGATCGGGCTGTTCTTCGCCATCTCCGGCGCAAACAAATTGTTTGTCGCCGGCGGAACGAAACCCGTTTACGACACGCTCGTGCAGGCCAAAATCCCGTTTCCCCACTTCACAGCTTATTTCGTGTCGGCTGTCGAGTTTTTTTGCGGATCGTTGGTGGCCTTGGGTTTTTTTTCCAGCTTCGGCAGCGTGGCTTTATTGATTGATATGATTGTCGCCACCCTGACCAGCGCGGTTACCACCGTGCCTAAGGGACTTTCGTTTCTTCGCTGGCTCGACGATTTCCTCTATCTTCCGGAAGTCCTGTACGTGCTCTTCTTTATCTGGCTGATCTGCTCTGGCCCGGGAAAGTTCAGTGTGGACTACTGGCTCGCAGGCAAACTACTGGGTTGATCGGCAGCCCCGTTGACTCGCGCCTGGCATCCAAAAAGGAGGAAAAATACACGCACGAAGGGATTGCAAGGCTCGCCTACGAATTGTGGGAGCGCAGGGGCGGCCCGCGCGGTTCGCCTGAAATTGATTGGTACGCAGCGGAAACTGCTTTGGGCGTGCAAGATTCGCGAGAAGAGTTCTCGCTCGCGGGTGTCCGCTTTGAGCCAGAAGAAGGTGCCTATCGCGAACGCTGAGTTCAGCGTGGTTGTATAGCAAGGATTCTAGCCAGACGCTGGACTTCGACGAGGTACGCATGCCCACATTGCTTTCAGTAAATGTCGGCCTTCCACGCGACGTGACCTGGAACGGCAAAACTGTCCGAACCGCAGTCTGGAAATCTCCGGTTACGGGACGGCGAATGGTGCGCAAGCTCGATATCGATGGTGATGCGCAAGCCGATTTGACGGGCCACGGAGGGGAGCACCGCGCCGTATTCGTCTACCAGATGGACTCTTACCATTATTGGGAGCGCTTTTTGGGCCGCAGCGATTTTACTTTCGGCCAGTTCGGAGAAAATTTCACCGTCGAGGGACTTCTTGATAACGAGGTCTGCATTGGCGATCGCTACCGCATTGGTGACGCGATATTTGAAGTGACACAGCCGCGCGTAACGTGCTACCGCGTCGGCATTCGCATGAATGAACCTCGGATGGCAGCCCTGCTCGTAGCGCATCACAGACCAGGATTCTACTTTCGCGTGTTGCAGGAAGGAGAAGTTGGGGCGGGCGACGACATTGTAAAAATTACCGACGGTCCAGAGCGAGTCAGCGTGGCCGAGGTTGACGCCCTCCTGTATTTGCCGGGACATTCTCGCGAACAATTGGAACGAGCGCTACGGATTCCTGCACTTAGCAAGGGTTGGCAGTCTTCCTTTCAAGCGATACTTGCGCAAGAGTCAAGCCCGAAGCCCTTCGAAGGAAATCAGGGACTCGCGAATGAGGAACAAGCACCAGCATGGCCCGGATTTCGACAGATGCGAGTCGCGAATATCAATAAGGAAAGCGATAGCGTAACTTCCTTCATTCTGGGGCCAATCGATGGGCAGCCTCTTCCTGTCTTCCAGGCAGGTCAATTTGTGGTTTTGCGGCTGCTCGTCGGACCGGGCAAATCGCCCGTTCTTCGCAGCTATTCGTTGTCTGATCTGCCGGCAGCCGATCATTTCCGCATCAGCGTCAAAAACGAATCGAATGGAATTGGAAGTTCATTTCTGTGCAACCGTGCGCGAAAAGGCGATCTATTGGATGTTAGTGCTCCGCGCGGAAGCTTTATTCTGCGTCCCAGCCAGAGTCCCGTGGTTCTGCTGAGCGCTGGAGTGGGCGTAACGCCCGTGATGTCGATGCTGCACTCACTCGTAGCTGAAAGATCGCAACGAGAGATCTGGTGGGTCTATGGAACGCGCAATGGCGTCGACCATCCATTTGCAGAAGAATCGCGTTCATTACTAAAACAGCTCTCTCGCGGACGAAAATACATCGTGTACAGCAGGCCCGCTGCAATCGACCAAGTCGGGGCAGACTTCGATGCTCCCGGGCACATTGACACAGCTTTGCTAGAGAGGATTGGCGTGTCAAAGGGTAGCGACTTCTATCTGTGCGGCCCTTCTTCATTCTTGCAGAACATGCGCGATGGGCTGCGAACCTGGGGTGTACTCGCTGAGAATGTGCACACGGAAATTTTTGGTTCTCTCGAGGCCATTACCCCTGGTATGGCACAGGTTGTTCACACTCCTCACCCGCCACAAGGGCCGCCCGGATCTGGCCCCGCAGTTTCGTTCGCGCGTAGCGGGATTACCGCCGCTTGGGATCCGAAATTCGGAAGCTTGCTTGAACTCGCGGAAGCGTGCGACGTTCCGGTCAGATGGTCGTGCCGGACTGGAGTCTGTCATACCTGCATGACTGGTCTGATTGGCGGATTGGTTGTTTATAACCCTGAGCCGCTGGAGAGGCCCGCTCCCGGAAACGTGCTCGTATGCTGTTCTCAGCCAAACGCGGGTGTCACTCTGGATCTTTGAGAGAAACGGGAGGAGCCCAATCATGCGTTCTGGTATCGTGCCTGGAGGCAGTTTCCCCGACTACGAACTGCCCGATCATACGGGCAAAGTGCGCAAGCTCAGCGAGCTACAGGGCGATGATCCGCTAATCCTTACTCTTGCGCGCGGCCACTATTGCCCGAAGGAGCACCAGCAGCATTTGGAACTCGCCGCGTTCTACCCGAAGATCGCGGTGGCGTACACGCAGATCGCAACGATTTCCACCGACGATCACCACACGATTCAGGGGTTTCGTGCGTCAGTCGGCGCCCAGTGGCCCTTCCTCTCCGACCCTGAGCGAAAAGTTCAGAACGACCTCGACATCCAGGAGTACACCGACCCCGAGCACAATCCGATGATCCCGCACACGCTCGTGCTCAAGCCAGGGCTCGTGATCCACCGCATCTACAACGGCTACTGGTTTTGGGGCCGCCCGTCGGTTGCAGACCTCTGGCATGATCTGCGGGCGGTGACGAGCGAAATCCGCCCCGACTGGGACTTGAGCGCCCCCGGACTCCGCGAGGCATGGAATGCGGGTGACTTCTCGCGCTTCCACGGGTGGAACAAGCGGGCCAGTACGGAAGTTACCTCGATTGCACGGAAGAAATAGCACAGCCCCAACTGCGATCTCGTTGTCCTGGATCAAGGGCTTGATGAAGTTCATTTTTCTGACCGATAGAGAATACTTGTGGCAGGCCTCAAGGGGGTATCTTCGACAGGAGGAACTTATGGATCACAATGAGTCAGTGCGGAAATTCGAACATTTAATGTTGAAACAGGCCGACCACGCGCGCGAAGCCGCAATTGAGCTTGAGGTTTTAGTTTCGCAGATGCCGAGTGAGAAATCTCGGCAACTCGCGGAGCTACAAGTACGGGCGAGCCACAAACAAGCCAAGGAGTTTCGCGAACTCGCACAGAAAGTCCACGAAAGCTAGCTAGAAGCAGAGGCGGTCCTGCGGTTTCTTTAAGATCAGACAACGGGCGCCGGAGTGTGCGTTTTTGTCTGGGGAAGATTTGGGGAACAATTGGGGAACAGTTGTTTCCAATCAAGGTCATTTCGGCCCGCATACGGGCTCATCGTCCGATGTAAGTGATTGAATCCGAACCACATGGCGTGGGACTTTTCAACTTGCTAAACCGTTGTAGGGGACCAGTGCCTGAAAGGAGCTCTTATGCTCCACGATGGGTGCAGTGTGATCTGTACGGAGTCCCCCACCAGAACGATCAACTATTGAGAGGAAGGCTTTGCTAAATAGATTTGGGACAGCGGCTACTCTGCTGGCTACTACGCCTATCTGTGGTCGGAGATGCTCGATGACGACGCGTACCAGTGGTTCGAGGAGCAAGGCGGTCTGACGCGCGCCAATGGCGACAGGTTCCGGCAAATGGTATTGTCGCGCGGCAACACAGAGGACCCCCCTGGCAAAGATGTATTCAGCCTGGCGCGGCAAAGACCCAAGCGTCGAGCCAATGATGAAGTACCGCGGTTTGCGCGAGTCCGGGAGTCCGGGCACTAAAACGCCGGCCCTGCAAGGCCCTACTAACCGCCATGCGCCGCACGTAGTGTCTGCTCCCGCGGGACGCTTCGCTCCGTGGTATCACTCCTCAACTGCTAGACCTGGTCCACCCGCCTCGTCTGGCGCGTCGAAGCCTTCCGATCTCGCACGAAATGAGTTTTCCGGTACGGTGGGTCAGCGGTGTTTCTTTGCTGGCGGTTCGGCCCGCAATTGCGCGAGGTCATACTTGGTCATATCCGGCCTGTCCTTGGCTTCCACCCACGTTGTATACCCCGAGTCGAACTCACCCACGTCGTGCTCCATCAGCAACAACTTGGAGGGCCCTTTATTATTAGCCCGAATAGAAGCGACCCAAACTTTCATGTAGTATTCTTCGCCATCCTCTGCGTGCAACAGGTATTGGTCGCCCGTCTGCCACAATCGAAAATGATACTCACCAGGAGGAAGCGTGAAGTTCAGCTTTTGGCCGTTTCGGGCCTTCCCAATTGGCACCGACCCGCACCAGAGAGTCAGCGATGGGGCCAACCATACGTGAGGGTAGTAGACTGTTACCGAAGCGTCTCCATGCTTCTTTAACACCGGCGTTGGCTGTGCGGCCTCCACCGCGGAACGATCCAGCAAGGTGTCCCCGCTCATCACCGCCGTGAATACTGCTCCTCTCGGCAGAGTCTCTTCGTTCAACGCGACTAACAGGAGCGTCCCTCCGAGCGTCCCTCCCCTGTTCGGAAAGATGGGGTGCGCCCATTCCACGGCAGCGTTTGTAGCCGCTTCCTTGGGCGCGTCTTGCGCTTGCAGCGGCTGTTTTTGCTGGTCGGTCAGCATTACCGAATCCATTTGCAGCTTAAGCCCACCTGCGTGCCAGTCCATGGCAACTTCTTGGCCGCTTTTATAGACCTCTGTAATCGTGGCCGACGCGGGAGCCTTGTTCGCGATGACCACCAGGTTGTCCACCTTCACGGGGCCGAGCACCTGAAGCCTGACGGGATCGCCCGCCTTGGCGGTCCTTATCGAAATCGGTTCGATCAAGAACAGCCGCACCGCCATTCCTTTCGGCAGCCGGATCTTGTCTGTGGGAACCTCCGCCTGTCCGGAGGTGCTTGCCTCCGCCTTCGTTGCAGGCGGCGGCAGCTCCTGAGCGAGACCGTAAGAAGCAGCGAGAAACACCATTCCAAGTAGCTCTGCACTCATTCTCCACGTCGTACTCATGCGCTACTTTATACACCCAAGATGATTCTCTACAAAAGCCTTGAGGCATTGAAAGCTTCCGCAAGGTTCCCCAACCATCGGCAAATTTTCTGCGAAAGGCGATTCCCACCAGCCAACTGGCCTACCTGCGCGGTCTCCCCTCAACACTTGGGGTTGATCGAGTGATGAACATTTGTTCTTGTCTGTAAGTATCCGCCCGCTCGTTCCGCAAAATGCGTCTCGACCAGTCCTACTTCATGTGTCACGATACTTGCCAGGTAAGAGTGCAGAGTTTTACGAAGACTTGAAATCAAAAAGGAAATTCCGAATGAAACGAATTGCTGTTTTGACACTGCTTGTCGCCTTGAGTGTTGCATGGTCAATGCCAGCCAAAGCTCAACGCATGAGTGTCGCAGAAGGTGCACGCCAGTCCCGGAAGGCGGACAAGAAGCAGCAGAAAGCAATGAAGAAATACGAGAAGGCGCCGCGGAAAGCGGACAAAAAGGCGAATCATCGCGCCAAACGTACGTCATAACCCCGGTACTCCATCTTCATCGCCTTGTCCCATAGCTGCTGGGAAGAGTTTCACTGTTGCGGGCGCGTGACTTTTTCGGAAGTTTTGTTGGGATGGCCTATACCCAACACGCCAATTTGATAATCGCTCCACTGTCCCTCCTAGTAAGTCATCCCATTCCCCATCTGGAGTTTGGATGCCTCTGCCTGATAGGTTTAAGCCGAGATAGCCAACGTTCATATTGACTGGGTTATTGTTCAAGAGTAGTTTTGGTCCACGCCGCGGATTCAACCGAGTCTTCGCTTAACAGTTTGCATACATGTCAGACGAGCGAGGAGCCAATCCCCGTTGGAATGGGATTTGCGGCGTTTGCGGAGCTCTGATGAAAGCCATTTGGATCACTCTCTTGTTTCTCGGCCTTTTCGCTGTTGGGAAATTCCTAGTTCAAACACCGAAACCAATTACCGTAACTCCGAATCGAAAAACGGCGACTACCCTTGGCATTTCTGAAGCCAAGAGGCAGCAGGTAATGGTGAGCTATGGCACGCTGCCGCTGATTTTTGAAGCCAATCAGGGCCAGACCGACGCTCAGGTAAAGTTCCTTTGCCGAGGCGGCGACTATGGATTATTCCTGACGTCTACCGAGGCCGTGCTGTCCATGGCGAAGGCAGGAAGAGAATCAAAAGGTGAGACTGACGCAACGGTCGAGCGCGCAACACAAGAGGAAAGTATCACTGGCGTCCTGCAAATGAAGCTCGTGGGTGCGAACCCTGCGCCTGAGATCTCCGGCCTGCAGGAACTGCCGGGACGCAGCAGCTATTTCAAAGGCCGCGACCCGTCGAAATGGCACACCCGTGTCCCAAACTATGCCGCGGTGCGGTACAAGGACGTTTATCCAGGTATTGACCTCATCTACTACGGAAATCAAGAGGAATTGGAATTCGACTGGTGGCTGGCTCCGGGCGCCGACCCGAAATTGATCAAACTAGCGATCCACGGTGCCGAGAAAATTAGCCTCGACGCACACGACGGTTTGCTGATCGAGAGCGGGGGCAGTGAGATTCGCCTACACAAGCCTGTTGTCTATCAGGTCGACGAAGGCCAGCAGGAGCCCGGCAATATCCAGGCGGATCATGAATATGCCCGCGTTGAAGGAGCGGATTTCAAACATTTTGTCGAAGGAAAATATCTCCTCAAAGACACCCACACAGTCGCTTTCGAAATTGCGGCTTATGACCCGAGCAAGCCACTGACCATTGATCCTGTATTGAGCTACTCAAGCTTCCTGGGGGGCAACGGCGAAGACGAGGGCAACGCGATCGCGATCGATTCCACCGGCAACGCCTACATCACGGGGTCTACCGTTTCGAGCGACTTCCCCACGAAGAATCCGTTGCAAGCAAGTTTCCACGGAATCCAGGACGCGTTCGTGGCGAAGTTCAACCCCGCCACTTCCGGCGCAGCGTCTCTCCTCTATTCGACTTATCTCGGGAGCAGCAATGGCAATGCCTTTGGATTGGGCATCGCCGTGGATTCTGCCGGCAACGCTTATGTGACGGGCGGTACCGGATCAACAAATTTCCCCACAACACCGTTAGCCTTTCAGACGACTGCGGGTAGTCCAGGTGATGCCTTTGTGACCAAGCTTGATTCAACAGGTTCAGCGCTCGTCTATTCCACCTACCTTGGCGGAAGCGGCAACAACGATCAAGGGCTAAGCATTGCAGTGGACTCCGCTGGAGACGCCTACGTGACGGGTTTTACGGATTCGCTCAACTTCCCAACGATGAATGCCTTCCAGCCGTCGTTGGGAGGTGGCTTATTGGATGCTTTCGTAACAATGCTGAATCCAGTAGGCTCTGCTCTTCTCTATTCGACTTACCTGGGCGGCAGCGGAGACGAACAAGGCACGGGTATTGCGATAGACTCGTCGGGCAACGCATACGTGACGGGCAATACAGGTTCCACGAACTTTCCGACGACCGTGGGAGCCTTCCAGATGAGTCTGAGCGGTGTCGGTGATGCATTCGTGGCAAAAATCAACCCCTCGACGTCCGGCCAAACCTCGCTAACTTATTCTACATATCTTGGCGGCAATGGCAGTGACGAAGGGTTTGGAATCGCCGTGGACAGTAGCGGCAGCGCCTACGTCACCGGCTTAACCTATTCGACCGACTTTCGGACCACGTCCGGCGCCTTCCAGAAAACGCTTAACGGTACCCAAAACGCGTTCGTGACTAAGTTGAATGCCGTAGGCTCGGCGCTCGTTTTCTCGACCCTGCTCGGGGGAAGCGACCATGACCAGGGCAGTGCCGTCTCCTTGGACTCCGGCAGCAACGTTTACGTGGCGGGAAAAACCCAGTCCGTCAACTTCCCAGTCACTTCGGATGCCTTCCGGTCGTCGTCGCAAACCGCCAACGATGCTTTCGTAACCAAACTGAATAGCGACGCATCTTCTCTCATCTTCTCGACCTACCTGGGGGGGCACAAACCTCAATATCGCCACGGGCATCGCTGTGGACGCTGCCGGAAGCGCCTACGTCACGGGATTTACGCGTTCCCCCGATTTTCCCACGGCCAACGCATTCCAAACGGCCTGTGCAAGTTGCCTCCCTATCAGTACCTCTTCTACAGACGTCTTCCTGTCCAAGATTGCCTTCACTGCGCCGGGCGGCGACTTTTCGATGTCTGTTTCCCCAGGTTCGGCGACGATCAGCGCTGGACAATCAATGAATTTCACGTTGAGCGTGACGCCATCGAATAGCTTCAGCCAGACGGTGACGCTGACCTGTGCTGGACAGCCAGCGGCTTCCAACTGCTCCATTTCTCCGGCTTCGGTTGCACTGAACGGCTCAACCGCTCAAATGGCGACCGTGGCTATCATGACCACGAGCCGCGGGGAGATGTTTCCTGGGCCGAGGGTACGTCCACCGAGCATGCCCACGGGAGTCGAGTGGCTACGGATTCTGCTTTTTTTTCTCGCCGCTGCGGTTCTGGGCACATTGTTCGCGGCCAGGCAACGGCGTTTCTGGGTAGCCATGGCGACGGCAGGAGTCCTGGCTCTGCTTTGCGTTGCCTGTGGTGGTGGTGGCGGAGGAGGGGGTTCTACAGGGACGCCTCCAGGCACCTACTCGATCCGGTTGACAGGAACCTCCGGCAGTCTGGCTCATGGTACGACAATAACTTTGAACGTAAACTAGGTAGGCTTGATGCCCAAAATTGTGTGGTTTTTTGATCATGCATGGCGAGTTCGGGAGTGCGACGTAAATCGAAATAGAGCTGACCCAACCTCGGGATAAATAGCGTTCAGCGGTTCGGCGGATGGTGTCGTACAGGCTGCGGACTTCGATTGTGCGGTTGCATCAACGGCTGTGAGCACACAAGCACAGAGTGGAACTAGGCTGGGTGGTTCATGGGAATGTCCTCCGAGGTTGGCCGATAGTACTTGCGAATCTCCGGAAGGTCAATTGTTTGCTCCGGAAAGATGTTTGCTCCGGAAAGACGCCCCCACTTGAATGTATAGCGGGTGTTTCGATGTGCGCGGTCAATTTCAAAACTTTGGCTTTTCTGGATTATCGATGTGGCGTTCGGCAGCTTCTTCTATCAGTGCTTGCGGCGAATCTCAAACCGGACACATACTAACAATAAATCAAGGTGCAACGAGGGGAAAATATGCTCCGGTTTGCGAGTCGGCCTCCGATGTTAGTTCCAATCATGATTTCGTTTCTGCTGGGTTCGGTAGACTGCCGGGCGCAGTCTGCAGCTGCTGAAACCTTAAGCCCGCCAGAAATTTATCCGCAGCCGCTTTACCCGGACTGCACTTCGCGCACCCTTGTTCATTCGACGGTCCGTTGGCGATCAACGCCTGCCTATACTTCTCGGAGCCCATTTCGGGACAGTTCATAACGGCCTCCCAAAAAGCTGCTGGCGGCTCGTAGCGATGCACATCCACGTAGTGCGCAATCATCGAAGGTGCTACGTAGACGCAACGCTCGGCGGGCACATACAGGTTATTGGCTCCAAAATGAACTACTAACCCATCGCGCTCGATCTGATGGCGCCGGTAATAAGCTTCCAAATGTGGAGTTTGCCATTGGATACACTCAATCTCCACGCCATCAACGACTCGACGACTCACTAAGGGCACCTCAGGCTCTTTGTATTTTTCGCTGGAGACCTGGAGGGGTTCTTCAGGACAGAATTCACACTCGTGGGACCCCATAAAATGACCAGGCTCCCAAGGCTCTTGAAGCAGTCGAAGCAGCTGGCCAAAGCGCTGCTCCGGCAATTTTGCTTTCCGTCGTTTGTAAGGATGGCCCCAAGCAAGCCATCCGACTGCCTTAAGTTTCTCCCCCTCAGCAAGCGAAGAAGCGACATACATACATGGAGAAAGATCCTCAAAGAACAAGGGAAAAGATTCTCCCATTGTAGGTTCCTCGGTCTTTTAGACAGAATCCGCCGTCAGTGGGCAAGGTCGGCATTACTCTCGTTGTTTTCTCGCTTCGCCCCCTGGGATGCCAACAGAATTTAGCGTTATTCCGCTCGTCCCCATAATGCGGGAAGCATAACGTGGATAACTCCAAAAGGAAATCCGAGGCGCTCGCGATTTCACAACCTCGCCGCGCGCGTAGGCCACGCGTCGTGAAGAGTCTCCTGCGCAGAGGGTTCGGGGAAGCGTCACGATTGCTAAATGTCGCTCGTGGTCCCTCGCCACCACTCATCCAGTTTTTCCCCATACGCGTACACCGTGGCACCACGCGCGTGCTGGTGACGCAGGATGGGCAGCCCTTCATCCTTCTCCCATCTCTGCACGCACCGGATCGAACGCCGAAGATAAGACGCGATCTCTTTCCAGCTATCCAGTCGCTTGCACGCGCTTGACGGGATGCTCTCCCCGCAGTGTCGGGCCACTGTCGATTTCATCTCAGCTTGCTGAATCTCCACGGATTTCATTGCTCTTCCTCCTCAACCCGCTGCTTCTCCAGCAACAGCGGATCGGCAAACGCCTCATCGTCGTTCGCATGGCAAGACACCAGCGCTTGCACTTCCTCCGTCGTTCCTGTCAGCAGCAGCGCATCATCCGCCTTCACGTACGGTGTATCGACGCTCTTTTCCTGGATCTTCGCCTTCAGCCAGCTTGCGCTCAAAAATGCCATTTGGATCGAATCCTGTTTGATCTCCAAGCGCGCGATGGTATGCGCTCGCATAAAATGGACGCTGTAAAAGTCGCTCCCCTCCTTGCTGCTTCGGGGATAAATGTCCAGAAACCAGAACACTCCAAGCCGCACGACGCGCGCATCGAATTCACCCGACACTTCCTTGTCTCCGTCCTTTTCCTTTACTACCAGCTTGTACTCTTTCTCCTTCCCCTTCTCTTTTCCTTGTTCGAACGAGAACGTCACATCTCCTTCTTCGTCGCTCCAAGTCCCGTTCAATCTGGAATCGGCATCCAAATCTAGCTGGGTGTAAAGGGGCTGAAGCGACACAACAAACGGATTCCCGTCGCTGTCACACCCGGTCAGAACAATACTCACCAGCGCCAGCGCAGCTCCTAGTAGCCGAGTCCACCGCCAATACCCTTTACCCGTTTCTTTAGCCATAGTCGCACTCCTGTGCGCCGGTTAAACCGGCGAGGTTGTAGTGAATGAAAAAGTCACACGAAAGTGGAGTAGCGACCCACATCGGCCCCGAGTCATGCGGAGCCGCTCGCGAGGGCGGCGTCGAAGCGTTGACAGGGGAACGTGCGGGCCGGGTATTCAGCCGCGTAAGAAACTCACTCCGGGACGCCGACGCTGTAGGAGTATGCGGAAGGCTCCATCGGGTGCACCGATATCGCGAGGTGTGCCAGAGTCCCGCGCGGTCAGAGACCCCGTGCACGCACGCAGACACCTCGCGCGGGAACCGGGAGATCCCAGGTCTGCCCAGGGCAGCAGTAGCCTTGGGACGCATCGGGAAGTCTAAGGACGCACGCCGATGACGAACGGACCAGGGAAGTCGGACAGACCTACAGTACCTGGGAAGTCTCCGAACAATGCCAGGCAACCGGCTGCGGAGGGGATGGAGGGAAAAGGTCTGGCCAAAGGGAACCTGCTCGAGCAAAACGCGTCCCGGACACCGAGCCGGAAAGACGCGCCTAGCGCGCTCGAGCGGGTACGTCAAGCAGCAAAGAAGGATAAGCAGTTGCGGTTCACGGCGCTCCTGCACCACATCTACAACCCGGAAACTCTGCGCGTGGCCTACTTCTCTTTGAAGAAGGAAGCCGCGCCGGGCGTGGACGGGGAGACGTGGCGGCACTACGGGGAAGAACTGGAGAGGAATCTCCAGAACCTTTCCGAAAGGCTGAAGCGAGGAGCGTACCGAGCGAAGCCGGTGCGTAGGGTGTATATCGCCAAGACCGACGGGCGGCAAAGACCGCTCGGAGTGCCGGTGCTGGAGGACAAGATCGTCCAGCGGGCCACGGTCGAGGTGTTGAACGCCATCTACGAAACGGATTTTCTCGGTTTTTCGTACGGGTTCCGACCCGGGCGAAGCCAGCATCAGGCGCTGGATGCGCTCTACACGGGACTGCTGACGAGAAAAGTGAACTGGGTGCTCGATCTTGACATTAAAAGTTTTTTCGATGGGCTTTCCCACGAATGGCTGGTCAAGTTCATCGAGCATCGGGTGGCCGATCGGCGCGTCGTGCGGCTGATCCAGAAATGGCTGAACGCCGGCGTGCTGGAGGATGGGAAACGAATACGGGTGGAGGAAGGAACGCCTCAGGGCGGAAGTGCTTCGCCGCTTTTGGCGAACGTCTATCTTCATTACGTGTTCGACCTGTGGATCCAAGTGTGGCGTCAAAAGCGGGCGCACGGCGATGTTATCGTCGTGCGATTCGCTGACGATATCGTGGTTGGATTCCAGAGCAAAGCGGATGCCGAACAGTTCCGGGCGGAACTCACGGAAAGAATGAGGAAGTTCCACCTGGAATTGCATCCCGAGAAAACGCGGCTGCTGGAATTTGGTCCGTTTGCGATCAACAACCGGCAACGGCGTGGAGAAGGGAAGCCCGAGACATTCAACTTTCTCGGCTTCACGCATATCTGCGTGAAGAAGAGGAGCAACGGAATGTACACGGTGCTGCGGCAAACGATCCGCAAAAGGTTGCAGACGAAGTTGAACGAGGTGAAAGCCGAGCTTCGACGACGGATGCACGAACCCATTCCCAAACAAGGCAAATGGCTGCAAGCGGTGGTGCGTGGACACCTCCGGTATTACGGAGTGCCCATGAACAACCCGGCGCTGGCTCTCTTTCGATTCCAAGTGGGCTGCCTCTGCCTACCGTCTGTCATCCCTATCCCCTGCGCCGCATGGGCGTTATCACCTAAGGCAAGAGCCGGATGCGGGAAACCCGCCTGTCCGGATCCGTGGAGGGGGTTGTGAGCAATCATGATCCCTACTCCGACTCGAGGTCCGCCCCGGTCTCTCGGCAGCTCTGCCGTGGACCTACAGGCCATCACTTCCCCTCGTTAAGGAATAGCGACAATTTAAGGTGGGAATTGCAGTCCTAACGCAGCCTATCCGGCTTTTTCAACCCCCGCGCCGAACCATCCTCGCCACGGCCATTTTGATGGCTGAATACCTCGTCGCGCTCACCATCAGCAAGGACCCGAGAATCAGCAACAGGATCGGCCAGCGCGACCTCTGCTTGAAGATGTCTTCTTGCATCCTCACCAGACCGATCGCCAGAAACAACATCCCGACGACAAAATAGTTCTTCATTTGCTTCCGGATACTTCCATACACAAATACCAGCGCGGCTCCCGGCAGGAGCATTTCAAAGACGCGCGCCTCCCTCTTCTTCGCGAGATCGTTCAGTTGGCCTTCCCATCTCTCCGTCGCCGTCAGCCCTAGAAAAAACAAGGAAGTCAGCACGTGTCCAGGTATCGCAAATCGGAACGCTTTGCCTACAGCGCGAATTTGCGACACTGAGAACCGTTCGCAAATGACCTCCAGCAGCAGATAGATCCCCGCATTGACAATAAAAAGATACTCGATCTGCCCACGTGTCCAGGGCAACTTCGTCGCCAGCCAATCCTGGTACGGCTTATGAGCGCTTGCCAGCCCGCTAAGCGCGGCGAATGTGAAAACCACTGCGATCGGGTAGAAGTACCTCGAGTCGTTCGGCAAATGACGCCGCTCCACTGTCAACGCCATCGCGAAAAACAGCAGCGCGCCCGGGATCAGTCGGAAATAGAATTTTCCTGGGTCGGTGTCTAGCCACTCCAACAGCCCCATTCGCATCAGTGTGACCACCCATAACCACGCCGTCATTACCGCGAAAACGAGCGAAAACACCGACGAATTCGTAAACCGCCTCAGCCACACGTACGCTGGCAGCGACAGAATCACCGCCCACCAGATCTGCGCATTCGTAGTTTGTTTGAACGTCTTTGAGATACGCCCCAGCAACTCCCAATCCGGGTTCGCCGCAGCCTTCGTGAATAGCTGATACGCCCCAAACGCCACGAGCAACGCAATCGGAAGCAACAGGCAAAACGCCAGCAGGTAGGCGATTCCAACCCGCAACTGTCCCGATTTCCAAAGCCGCAGTCCGCGGTCCGCCATCAATGCCGCGACTCCAGCCACCACGATGACCCCGAGCGTTCCCGAAAGATCCACAAACTGGAACAGGAACAACAACGCAGCTCCCACCGTGAGGATCCAGGCACCGAGATACAAACTCACTTGCGGCAACGACAGCCTTCGCGCATTCAAGATCCACGCGTCTTCTCGCTCCACTAGCCGTCCGTAGTCTTTGCGCAACGCTTCGTACTCATGTTCCGAAACGATTTCCTCCTCCCGCCAGCCCTCCAGCTCGCGCAGGTGTTGCTCGATCATCCCGGACATGAGGTTCGAATACGCGGTAGGCACCGCATGCACTTTTTCTCCCGCTAGGAATCGTTCCAGGTCATCCGCCATTTCTCGCGCCGACGCGTAGCGGTTCTCCGGTTTCTTTTCCAGTGCTTTCAGGCAGACGTCCTGGAAATCCCCAGGTATTTCTGGATTCCGACGCCGCGGCAGCGTAGGATCCTGTTGGCGGATCCGCCGCACCTGCTCGCCGAACGTTTCCCCGTGAAACGGCGGGCTTCCGGTCAATAGCTCGTACAGTATCGTGCCCAGCGAAAAAATATCGCTTCGCCGATCGAATCGCGACCCCGGCACGGTGTGTTCCGGTGAAAAGTAATCCGGCGTGCCCATGATCTCGCCGGGCCGTGTCAGTCGCTTGCTGTCGCTCTCCAGATGCTGTGCCAGCCCGAAATCCAGGATCTTTGGTTCCAGGTCCGCGCTGACCAAAATGTTCGTCGGCTTCAGGTCGCGATGTACGATCTGGTGCTCGTGTAGAAAATCCACAGCCAGCGCAACCTTGCGCATCAGCTCCGCTTTTTGCGTCAGCGTCAAGGCTCGCCCCGCTTCCACGAGCGATGTTCCCTCCACCAATTCCATCACGAAGTGAGGAAGTTCGTCCGGCGGGCCCAGGCTGAAGATATGCACGATGTTCGGATGGCTGATCTGCGCCAGTGCGCGCGCTTCGTGCATAAAGCGCGCCTTGACGGATTCTTCCGTGCGGTAGCGTCCTCCGAGTATTTTGATCGCGACTTTTCGGTTCAATCGCTCGTCAGATCCTAGCAGAACCCGTCCCATTCCCCCGGTGCCAATCTCCCCGAGAATCTTGTGCCCGGACAGCCTCTCGGGCAGTTCTTCCCCTCCTTCGGATTCCGGAGCAGAACTCTCGGAAAATGGCGGTCCATCCATCTCATTCAGGGATTCCAGCAACGGCCGAAGCTCGTTTTCCAGTCCGGGACGAATCTTGCAGAACGTATCAATGTCCACCGTCTCTTCGCGCGACACGCGATCCAAGTACGCCGCCAGCGCTTCGGCTACCGCACGCTCCCGCTCCGAGGATTCTTCCCCGCGGGGCGGCGGATTCCGAGGATTTCTTGGGAATTCTTCGGCGTTCATCGTCATTGAGCCGCCGCTTCCAGCTCGCGGAAGCGTTTCAGCGCGCGGTGCAACGTAAGGGCCACGCTCTCACGCGTTTTCTCGACGCGTTCGGAAATCTCTTTTGTCGTCAGTCCCTCGAACTTTGCCAACAGGATCATTTCCCGGTATTCCGCCGGGAGGGCATCCAGTTTTTTGAGCAGGATCTGCAAGTTTTCTGCCCGGGCAAACACGCGGCTCGGCGTTTCTCTATCCACCGGTTCCGGCCCCGCCGGGTTACTCTCCGACCGGAACCTCAACGTCTCTTCCGCGTGCCGCTTCCCACGGTTCTGGTAACGGGCCGCATCCACGACCACGTGGTCCGCAATCCGCGATAGCCACGCCATAAAGCTTCCCGGAGACTGATAAGTGAAATTGCTTATATCCTGAGCCGCCGCCAGGAACACCTCCTGCAAGATGTCATCCGCCTCAACTGCACCACGCAGCTCCGGGCTCATCTTGTAGTGCACTAGCACCGCCAACCTCCTCTGGTACTTCCGGAAGATTAGGCTGAACGCCTCCGTCTCACCCTTCTTGAACCGTTCTACCAAGCCAAATGTGGATGTAGCGGAGTCCATACTCGTCCCAGTCCCAGGATGCGCATTGCGAATCTTCGTACTCTATCCACATCACCGATACATAGGCAAGGGACCATTAAGGTTGGTAAGGTTGGAATCCAGCTCACGCGTCTTCTGCTTTCACGGCTCCTCACCAGACGGCATGGGTCCCTCCCATAAAGCAGACGCTAGCCTCCGACTCCACGCTCCCTCGCTCTCTCTCGTGCCCCAAAGAAAACGGGGCAGAAAGAAAGGTAAAGGAAAATGTCCTATCTATATGTTAAGTGGAATAGCCTCGGACTGAGGTGCCCGCCGACGTTTCCGACATTAGAGCATGGTTCGTCTTGCGCTGGCCACTCCTGTAGCGAAGACCTGCGACGCCGGAGGCGGCGCGCTTAGGTCGTAGCGGAGGGAGTGGCCAGGGACGGATTATTGGACGAATCTCGTCCGAGCGGGTAGCCTTGCGAATGCCGTCTGGAACATTTGCATTACTTCCGAGTTGCTCGTCATCCGTCCCACAATCGGCGGCAAACTCCAAATGGAGCTTCCAACTTAGTCCCAAGCGGCTGCGACGGCAACGCGCTACAGTCAGCAATGAAACCGGTAGCCAACTTGGACGATCCGCACTGCGTTCATTGGTCAAGGGCTCCTGCGAACTTTTCAGGAGTTGCATCAAACTGTTCTTTGTGGTCGCGCGAACAGAAGTAGTAGATCTTGCCTTTATAGGCAGATTTCGGAGCGGTTGACTTATCAACATCCATCTTACACACCGGACAGAGAGGATGCGCCTCAGTCGAGGCCAGTTCTTTCAAGTAAATGCTATTTGAATCTGGGTTCTTCCAGCCTTGACCTTGGTATTCCAACTGGTAGGCAGTTTTACTCGTGACTTCACGGCCGAAATAGCGCTCGACCACTCGAAGCGCGAGATCGATGCCGCAAGAAAGTCCGCCCGACGAGGCGAGATTGCTGTCCTCGACGAACCTAGCACCACGCTTGAATTGGACATCCGGAAACTGCATGACAAAGCTTCGGTAAGAATTGTGATGCGTGGTGGCTGCTCTGCCTGATAACAAGCCAGTGCGGGCCAGCACAAACGCTCCAGTGCAAACCGACATGGTTACGTCTGTGTTTTTTGTCGCCTTGCGAATCCAATCCATCATGGCTTCGCTGCTTCCGTCCTGGGCCGGAATCACGATCACCTTGGGCGCAGGAGCAGTATCGAAGGTGTATTCAGGTATGATTTTCATCCCGCCGCTAGCATGAATCGGGCTAGTCGTCTCCGCAACGGTGTAAAGCTGGAACGGGTTGCCCGCGCGGCTAGGAACGTTCACATTTTCGAACACCTCCCATGGTCCACAGAAATCGATGATCACTGCCCCTTCTGAAACCAGAAATGCCACCGGGATACTGCCATGGGCGGGAGGCGCCAGGGGGTTGGAAACTGGTTTAGTTTTCTCTGTGGCACTCTTCGCCTGGAGTCCGCTCGTCTCTGCAAACAACTTGCCTGCCACCAGGGATGGAGTTCCAGCTGCCAAACCGAGTGCCGCCGATCTCTTTAGCAATTCTCTTCGATTCATAATGTCCTTTCACTCCTTTTTATGACGTCTTCTGTCTTAATCTGAGTAATCATTCCGGGGCTTTCGTCATCTCCGTGAACCGGTGCCGGTAGTCGTTCGGAGGAACATGCAGAACCCGAAAAAACGACCGGCGCAAACTCTGAATCGAGCCAAAACCACAGTCGTTTGCAACCTTTTCGAGTTTGTCGTGCGATTCCTCCAATCGGCGCCGGGCTGCTTCAACGCGCAGGCACTCCACGAACCGTGCCGGGGTTGTACCAGTGTCCTTCAGGAACACGCGCGCAAAGTTACGCGGACTCATACCGGCCTTTGCGGCAAGCTTTTCTACCGGTAGGTCCTGGCGCAGATTGTCGTGGGTCCAAGAACGAATCTCTTCGATTTGTTTCCGGTCGGAGGCCTGCAGAGACAACGCAGTACTGAACTGCGATTGACCTCCAGCTCTGCGCAAGTACAACACCATCTCTCGTGCGACCTTCAAGGCCATCGGTGCCCCAAGGTCGTCTTCGACCAGAGCCAACGCGAGGTCCATGCCGGCTGTGATCCCTGCAGTGGTGTACGTGTTTCCATCGCGGATGTAGATGGGGCCAGGATCGACAGTTATGTTCTTAAATTTGTTTGCCAGCTCCGTCGCCCATTTCCAATGTGTCGCCGCACGTTTGCCGTCCAAAAGCCCGGCCGAAGCAAGTAGGAAGGCGCCAGTACAGATGGAGCCAATGCGGCGCACTCGCTGAGCGGCTTTTTGCAGCCAGAGAAGTAATTCCTCGTCATGGGCAGCCGTTTCCATGCCGCTTCCGCCAGCCACGAGCAGAGTATCGATTGGTCCGCGGAGAGTGCGGAAAGTCTTGGTTCCAGTTAAGACTAATCCGCAGTTTGTCGCTACAGATCTGCGGCGGGTGGTACTTGCCAGCAGCACGTTATAAGGTGCCTTCCGTCCCGGGCACTCTTGGACGAAGAGCTCCGCTGCACGGACAAAGATTTGAAATGGGCCGGCCACATCGAGGATCTGACTGCTTGGCGCCGCAAGAAAGACGATGGTTCTTGAACGATTCTTCGCCGGAAGCAGCTTTCTTGAGCTTCTCATGGCACGATGCTAATGCCTGAAGCCGATGGCAGCAATGACAAAAAGGTGTCATTTTCTGCCATTTGGAACGTAGTAGTGAACCGCTCCTCAGTCAGCTGCCGCGGTTCTGGACGAGTTGTCCGTCATCCGCCCACAATCTCGGCACCCCCAAAGTAGGTTTGAACTCCAACCCGCGGGCATCGTGACTCAGCTATGAGATTTCGTTCCATTTGATGTAAAGTCGCTTCCACTACCGGTATTTGTTTACCGCCTAATTGTGGGAGCCGGACAAGGATTTAACATGCGAGTCGCGGCACAGTTGCTGCCGCACTTCGCTGCATAAAGGATAGAGATAAATGTCTTTCGGAGCCAAGCCGTGAGCTCGGTGTTCGCTATCCATCCTTCCACGTCCTTGCGTTTGCCCGATGTGAATCCAGTTCGCCGCTCGATAGCAGGTGCCACGGAAGCGGCGCACGTCCACCAAAGTCTCTAGCAGAAGCGGCCGGTAGCCATAGCGGAGTTCCCAGTCACCGGGAAGTTGCCGGGCACACTGCCCCAGAATCTTGCTGGCTAGTCCGCGCACTCGCACCCAAGGCAGAATTAAAAAGCGGCTGTTCCCGAACGAATTCGGTATGTTAACGCGAATCTGTTTGGATATCTGCACGGAATGGGAAATGGCCAACGCTTTCCGGTCGGCGCTCTACGAAATCAATTCACCCAGGACCGAACTGCGTGAAAGAGAACGGCTCCAAGGAGAGCAGCACCGGGAATCGTCAGCACCCAAGCAAGTACGATACGGCGAGTCACTCCCCAGCGCACCGCAGTCAAGCGCCGCGAGGCGCCGACGCCGACGATGGCACCGGTGATTGTGTGCGTCGTGCTTGCAGGAATACCAAAATGCGCAGTCGCAACTAGCGTCAAGGCACCGGCTGTTTCCGCGGCGAATCCCCCAAAAGGTGTCAGCTTGGTGATGCGCTGTCCCATAGTCCTGATGATTCGCCAACCTCCCGCCATCGTACCGCCACCCATCGCCAAGTGGCAGCAAAGGATGACCCAATAGGGGACGTCGTACGTCTTCATCAAGCCACCCGCGAAAAGGGCCGTCGCGATAATGCCCATTCCTTTTTGCGCATCATTCGTCCCGTGACCGAGGCTATAAGCCGCGGCGGAAAGAAGTTGGAGCCGCCGAAACCATCGGTCCACCCGTAGCGGCCGTTGCTTGCGGACGATCCAACTCGTGGCCACGGTCACAATCATCCCGATCAACATCCCAATGATTGGCGATAGAAAGATGAACGCCACCGGCTTCGTCCAGCCGCCCGGAATTAACGCCACAAAACCGGCTTTCGCGACCGCCGCGCCGCCGTACCCGCCCATCAGCGCATGCGATGAACTCGTAGGAAGTCCCAGGGTCAGTGTGATCAGGTTCCAACCGATGGCTCCCAACAGTCCAGCCAGCAGAACCTTCTGGTCGACCATCTCGATGTGCACCATACCCTTGCCAATCGTCTTCGCCACCGCCGTGCCGAACACGAATGCCGCAATGAAGTTCCAAAACGCCGCCCACACAACCGCACGGAACGGCGTCAGCACTCGCGTAGACACCACTGTCGCGATGGAGTTCGCAGCGTCATGCCAGCCGTTCGAAAATTCGAACGCAAGGCTAAGTATGATTACAGCTATAAGCAGATCAAATGGATTCACGTGGTCAGGCGCTCTTCAGCACTACGCCTTCTACCACATTGGCGACATCTTCGCACTTATCGACGGCTGTCTCGATAACTTCAAAAATCTCTTTCCACTTGATGATCTGAACCGGATCGGTTTCTTCATCGAAGAGCTGAGCGATCAGTGTGCGGCAGAGACGATCACTTTCATTCTCAAGACGATTGATTTCAATAGAGTGTCTGAGAGCCTCATCCCGATTCTCGATTGCGTGTACCAATGCAGTCACTTCGGTACAAGCCTCCTGAAGAATCTTGGCGAGGTCGGCCGTCCCGTTTCGCACCGCGTCCACTCGGTAGAGAACGAAACGGCTCGCGGCTGCGTCAATTAAATCAATGACGTCGTCGAGGGTAGAGCACAGTTCGTGGATGTCCTCGCGATCGATGGGCGTGATAAAAGTCTGGTTGAGCTTCGTGATGATGGTGTGCGCGATCTCATCACCTGCGTGCTCGATGGCTTTAATGCTCTGTACCTGCTCGTTCACCGCAGTATAACGCGAAAGCATGTCGCAAAGCGCCCGAGCGCCCTTCTGAATATTCTCCGCTTGCCTCGCGAAGAGCTGGAAATAATCGTCGTCGCGCGGTAAAAAACGCTGCAGAAGTCCTGGCATCGTCTTTGATCCTAGGATGAAAAGGTCCAATCGTGTTGGTGCGATCACCATAGCAGAGACACGCAAGCTCAGGCAACAATGCCAGCTGCCACTGGATAAAGAACGAAGCCTTTGTCTCGATCTATATAGCTGATCTCTGCTCAAACCCAGTTCTTGCTGGCCAACAACCGCTGTCCAGTAGGCAGGTCCATCGATATCCCCGGTCGTAGGGCGGCCGTAGCTTCCAGTAAAGTCCCGAGAATCGCTCATGGGGAATGCCGCAAACGAGCGCCATACCTTTCATATCCTCCAGCGTTTGCTCGAGGCAAAGAACGTTTCCGTAATCGAAGACGACTGCCCGAACCGAACGCTTTTGCAAAAGACCTTGTATGGCGCTACGTTTGGCAGTATCATGCATAAATCGGATAATACACGTATATACGTGCATATCCAAGTGTATTCGTGCAAAATGGACAGAATGAAACCAGAAGCGGAAGCAGGCCAAATCGCCCTAAAGGAAGAGCGCCACCAGTACATCCTGGAGCTGCTTGGCAGTGAGGGCCGAGTCCTCGCCGCGGACCTTAGCAGTCGATACAAGGTCTCTGAAGACACGATTCGTCGAGATCTGCGCGAATTGGCGAGTTCGGGAAAGATCCAGCGGGTACACGGCGGCGCCCTGCCTCGCCGTGCCGAGGCCGTTCCTTTCGTGTCTCGCCAACAAATCGACATGGAGAGCAAGATCGGAATTGCTCGAGCGGCGGCTGACATGATCCGCGACGGTCAGGTGGTGCTGATTGATGGAGGTACCACTAATCTAAGAATTGCTTCCTACCTTTCAAGAGAGCGTTCGGCGACGATTGTTACCAACAGCCCACCGCTTGCGCTGGCGTTGGCGGATCATCCGAAGTTGAGCGTGCTGATGCTCGGAGGAAATTTTCTTAAAGAGGCGCGGGTCACGACAGGCATCGAGACCATTCGTCGAGTCGAATCCATTCGCGCTGATCTATGTTTTCTCGGAATGTGCAGTTTGCACCCGGAGGTCGGAATAACCGTCGGCGACCGAGAAGAAGCTTACGTGAAGCAAGCGATGATAGGAGCTTCAACGGAAGTGGTTGGCCTGATTTCACTTGGGAAAATGGGGACATCTCTGCCTTACCTGGTCGGTCCTGCTTCCCGACTGACACGTTTGATCACCGATGCATCGGACGAAGATGTCCTGAATCCCTACCGCTCCCAAGGCATAGATGTCACAAGTACGTAAACCGAAGCGGTTGGCCGCTCGATCGTTCCGCTTGTTCCTGGCATCTTCGGACAATGCGCGCCCTAGCAGGAAGTCTTCTCTTTCGTTGAAGTCCTTCATGCGCTCGATTGCATTCCGTCTTCACTCGAGGAAATTCGTCATGTATGAATTCCGCTGCGCAAAGGAACACGCAATAGCTCGAACCTTTCATAAGGCCTTCCAACTGGTAGAGACGTGTTTGCTGCTGGGACTGATGGTCGCGGTCTCGCTTGAAGCACAACAGAGTTCTCCGTCTGCGCCAGCGTGGACCGGTGTCGTACGCACGGCTGCCGGTGAACCTGTGGCCGGAGCGAAGGTAACGGTATACACGGCGGCCGCTAAAGAGAAAATGACAGCAGTGACGGGAAGCGACGGAAGGTTCGCGATTGCGGACATTCGACCCGGGCCACATACCGTGAGCGTGCAACTGCCCGGGCGAGGTCCGACAGCGTCAACTGGAGTGGATATTACTGGCATAGCAGTTATGCTGACGGTATCCGATCAAAACGTGCTGTCGATTGGAGCCAACCCGCAAACTCCTGCAGCAGGAGTCTCGAATGGAAACCCGAGCACAACTTCGAACCCGGCTAGCGGAACAGGCGGGGAGAAAGTCTCGAGCCAAAAAGTAAATGAGTTGCCGTTGAATGGACGCGACTTCAGCGCGTTGTTGTTGTTAGCAGCGGGCACTATGACCGACGTGAACGGGCAGACGAATTTCACCCAGCAGTTTGCCATCAACGGACAGCGCGGCGTTGAGGCCGTGTTCGCGATGGACGGTGCGGATGTGAGCGATCCGGAGATGGGCGGGAGCACGTTCACGAATTTCGACGTGGACGCGATTCAGGAATTACAGTCAAGCTCGGGCTGGA
>WNGR01001033.1_pt1 | contig 47708 bp, 48 predicted proteins | sample 5407581 | NCBI WGS metagenome assembly WNGR01 (sample SAMN13153383, study PRJNA577476) | soil metagenome | isolation source: 80 cm soil or saprolite under Garry oak tree replicate 2 | place: USA:California | collected 2016-06-15 | reverse complement strand
TTGATGTTTAGACAAAACGAACGGAACTGAGCCACAGAGTTGCAGGCTCAGAGCCAAGAAAGACGAGGGCAAATGAAAAACAGAGGTCAGCAAAACTTAGGTCAAAGCGCCTGTTTTGCCTTTCTTCTGCTTTTTGCTCGTTTTATGAAGAACAGGATACCGCGCAGCGGGCTGCGGATGAAATCCCTTCGCGCGTCCGGGCGCTTTTCCTCGTGGTTGGCACGCACGGACTGGTGTGCCAAGCTGCCACAAAATGGTGGGCATGACCCGACGGACCTGTCGTGGAGTCACCGGACGCCCCTTGGCCTCCCACGGCAGCAGAGCAGCGAGTCCGAGCGGGCGGGCCAGATACAACTGGAGGAACGCCAGCGCGACGATCCAACTCCAGCGCTCAAATTGAGCGGGAGTCCGCACGTGAACCTGAGTCCAGAGCAAATCCTGTTTCAAAAAACGGAAGAGATGCTCTTGGGAAAACCGCAGGCCATAGCGCTGTGGCACCTGCTCCAACGGCACCACCTCATCCAGGGTCAGAAACCAACTCACGCGCGGATCACGCTTGGTATCACGTGCCGAGGTCCGCTCGACCCGGATCACCGCGAGCACCAGCTCGCGATCTTGCTGGAAATGCACTTCATCCCAGCGGCTGACGCGTGTCACTCTGCCTGTCTGATCGGTTTCTTCCCACACTGCAGCCGGGTCCGATTGGGTCTCTGGCCGCGTCCCTTGCAAGAGCGCTCCGTCTTTGGGTGGGGCGCCTCGCGGGTGGATGCGCCTCGGTTTACGATAGAGCTTGCGATGGCTTTTCAGGCGGATCAACACGCTGTAGCCCAGCTCTCGGCAGGCCCGCAGCATCTCTGGCGTCCCATACCAGCGATCAGCGACGACGATGACCCGCCTGGCGCCAAAGAGGGGTTTGAGCCGCCGCAGCTGTTCAATTGCCACCCCAATCGCCGTCTGATCACTGCCAATCCATTGGAGATCCAGAGGTGGGGTCCAACTACTGGCCTGTTCGGGCAGCAGCCCCACCACCGAGAACATCCATCCAATGCTGATGGGTTTGTCAGCCAGAGGCAAGTTCGAGACGTGAATGTAGCCGCGGCCCTCGCTGGTGTGTGCCTCCGGGCGCTCCACTGGGGTGGCATCGACCGAGATCCAGACCTCGGCATCGGCTGGCACATCGGCCAGGACCTGGCGGACACACAGCGCTCGCAACTCGTCGAGATTGATCTTCCCATCAGCCAACGCCGCATACACACTGGGCCACTGCCGCTCGAAAAAGGGCGAGTGCGCGAGTTCGGGCAGCGAGCGGGCTTGCGGCTCGCTCAACAATCCGTCACATACGCTAAACAAGGCATCGGCTCGGCGCTCCATGCAGCCGTAGACCCGGCTTGCGAAACGTTTTCAATGTGTTAAGGTTCATCTGAAGTCTGCTCCTTTGGCTTGTTGTCTTGCCTGGAACAGTACTCCATCTGGCAATCTTCTGCAAGAGGAGATTGCCTGAGCTTACTTTTGTCTAAACATCAAATATTACTTACCTGCTTCGGATTTTGTCTCTTCAACCCTCTCCCGAGACCTTTTCGTGCAGCCTCTGACATTGCTTGTACGCGTCCTGTGCGCTATAGAGCTTCGCTTGCGCTGCCCTGAGGTGCTGCTCAATTTGCTGCATTTTCTGCTCATCCTCCGGTCGTGGCTCGCCTCCGTGCGCGTGTCCCAGTTGACGAAGCGCACCCTGCATCGTCGCGATGTCCTGCTGCAGCGACCTGACTTGAATGAGTTCGTCCTCGCACGTATAGGCTATCTCAAATTGCTGAGCGTCTAGCTTAAAATCGTCGCCGGAATCATGAAAGGTGAGCGTAAACGGCGTCGGTATGTTCAGCTGCGTGAAATCCGCATCCTCGAAACGTTTGAACGTACTGTCGATCAAGCGATCCGTGTCCTCTAACCCGACGAAGATCCCGATCTCTTGCAGCCACGAAATCTTGTCCGTAATGGCCGCTTCCACCTTGTCGCGAACACGCTGTTTAATGACTTGGATGATTGAGTCGTTATCGGGCCCTGTTGTCGTTGACAAAGCTAAGAGGTTGTCAGCGACGGCGTCCCTCAGCTCGCTTAAGAACGCGCTATAACCAGCGTCCACCGCAACGTACGGGGTGCCGCGATGATCCCAAAGCAATGCAACGAGAATCAGATCTCTGCGCATCAGACCCGCCCTGAAGCGAGCGCCTAGGCGCGCGAGCTCGCCAGGAATCGGCGCACTGTCGCCCGCCTTCATCTCCTCTCGTACCATGACCTGAGCATCGAACAAAGGGCGATGGTCGACAGCGGCGACTAGAGGTCCGTTGGGGGCCAGCGTGTCGTCGTCAATTTGAAGAAGCTCCATCCAGAGATAGGGCTGAGCGCGGCCGCCGTCGCACCGCAATTGCTGAAACTCGATGTCGATAAACACAGTGTATCACCTCCAGTCATCAAATAGTGTCATTTGTCAGATAAAAAATACCGTCTGCCAGATAATGTGCTACGCTGCCAAGCGCTTTGAGCAGGTTGCCTCTGCCCAGATAATCTGACCTGACATCACTTTCTTCTTCCGCTCTGATTTTTATATTAGCAAATTAATATTTTTGGGTTCTTCCCCACATTCTGCTTGCTCCAATCGCCCAGATAACTCGTTCTATATGGAGAGAATGTCATGAAGAATGAGAGTCTTGAAGATGGAAGCCACTTCCTTGCTCCGTTTGTGTGACGGATTACAGATTGAGTGCATCAGTGAAACGCCGACCACGGTGGTCGTGACTGTCCTGTCTAGCTCCACACAAGCCCAATGTCCCCTGTGTGCGCAGATCTGCTCGCGCAGGGAGGGGTATCCCGCATTCTCACATATCTGACGTATCTAGCGCATTTTAGGTGCCCTTTCGCCTCATTGAATGGGATCACTTCCCATCGATTCCCGAAGAGAGCGTTCCACCGGTCTCACAAATCCCAGTGTAATTCACATCCTTGGCCAACTGATGGGTATTTCGGGAACGTTGCCACAGGCGCTACCTACAACAACGAGCGTTCCTTACCGCCGAAGGTCGGGCTAGGTTCGGCAATTTAGCTTCACCATAATGCGCGGGGCAATCGGGCCTCGCCGTAAACGCCTTCAGGCAAGCCCGGCTTTGTGGCATGCTCTTGTCCCCTTGAGGTTTCCGCCAGGTTAGCCTTTAAATCAGCTAGCATTCTCGTGCGAGTATCTAGAAACTTTGCAGTATACTCATCTGAGAAGTGCGAATGCCGCTTCCGTAAGAAGAGCGAAAACCATAAGTATGTGTTTTGAACCTATACAAGTTTTGTTCGTATAGATCACTGTTGTCAATATGCTGCTGCCGCCTAGCTCATGGCAATTCGCCAACAATATCTTAGTGGGGTTATACCAGTTTTGAAGCACCTCCTACAATGCCTCCAATCACCCCACCAATTATTGCTCCCCCTGCACCACCAATAACTCCCCCTATAAGGGCTCCGCCAGCCAACCCCCCCATTATACCTTTATCAACAGCATTTGGATCTTTTTTATCAAAGACTACTGCCTTCTGTCCTGGGTGCCCGTCGTTCTTGGACGCTGCCGAGCTAAGTAACGCCGATGTTATACTTGCATCAGCTAAGATGCTCATAATCAAGAGGACTGTCTGACTTGATTTCTCGTTAAGAAGCATTTCATGGTAAAGTGAGCGCATTTCTGCTGCAACCTCAGCAGGATCAACCTCTCCACGAGCTTTAGCAAATAATCGGTCAGCAACTTTTACCAACAGTTCAACCTCTTGGGACGTAGCCAACCCGTTTGCATTGAGACGGACCAATAGGAGCTTTGTCAGCTGCAATGAATCACCTCCAGCTTGCTCCACCATAGACCGTGCTTCTTTCATTAATGCACCAAATAACTCACCAGCTGAGGAACCAGGAGCCTTTGCACTTGGTGCCAGTTGTAATATCCCAGCCTCGAACTCCGTTGGTTGTGTAGTCATTACGGTCACCTCCTTCTACCGGGCGTTGCACATACTAGCGCAACGTCTAGTTCACTAACCTGTTCAGAAAGAATTAGTATATTTACGAGAGCCAGTACTACATTGACAGCTGTGGCCGGTATCACCAGTCGCTCCTTACGTTCCAGGGGGTCAAGCAGGGATAGACACTAAACGAAAAGGAGTGCTTACCTACATTCTCATCCAAAGGGCGTCGATCCCTTTGTCAGACTGTAGATCATCGCACCAAAGGCTCTAGCGGATCTCCACACGCTAGAGAAAGCAAAACATCATTCAGAGCATCGACATACATTTGGTACTTGATGGGCAAGGTCAAGGTTGTGTCAGTCAGCCGTTGGGGTGGAATTGTAATCTCCTCACCGACTCCCAGCTGGCGACTGAACACTAATAGTCGCCAGGTTCCATCTGTGCTCGATACCCTGATTGGTGTGTTCGTCGCGTTGATAAACCTCGTGATCCATTCAGCAGCCATGATCCCTTCTTTAAATACATGCGTAGAAACTCAATAATGCTCACTAAAGAAGTATATCACAACTTAATACAGTTTAGCCCACATTCCGCAGTTTCATCCAGACGGATTGTAGATTTTTTCGTAGAGCGGCCCTAAGAGAGATAAGATCAGCCGATGGACCGACTCAAGACGTAAGACGATGGTGAGTGCCGTGGTGGAAGACTGCACATGGAGCAACTCAATACCTTCAAAGCATTGAAAGACCCAGCGCATCGTTGGGCGCGCGGTCGGTTTGTGCACCTGGTCAGGAATGGTCTGCTCTGTCTCGGCCAAGCGTGCCCGCAGCCGATATTCGGCTAAGCGATAGACCAGCAAGCAGAGCACCATGATCAAACTCAAGGCGATGATGCGCTCCGGCTTCTTGACGAAGACTGAGGAGGCCAGGAACAGCGGGTCTTTCAGAAAACGGAAACCGCGTTCGACCCCGCCTTGATCTTTGTAGGTCGTCACCAGTTCTTGATCCGAGAGCACCTGATTGTCGAGTTCATTGGTGCCGACAATAAAACAGGCCTTGCGCGACACTTCCTCGTCAACCTGTTGCTGGTTAATAGTCACCGTCCCTACGATCTGCCACTGATAGGTCATCGGGCGCGCCTCTTTGCGCGGGCGTCCCTTGCCTGCATGGCGGGGATGAGCCACCAAGTCGCTGTGGACCTCCACCCACGTCGGCTTGCCCTTCAGTTCACGCTCCAAGGCCGCTCGTGCATCAGCTTCACACGCAAAGCGTCGTTTCGAGAAATGCCAGCACTTGCGCTCCCAACTGGCTTGCGCACGACTGACCTGTCGTTGCATGCTCACCTGGGCTCGCTGCCCAGAAGCTGGCGTACGCACGATGACCCAGCGTTCGCTGCCCTGCGGCAGGGACATGCTCCGACGATACCACTGGATGCTGCCATCCTCGGAACGTTGCCAGTCCTGGCTGCCTGCTTGCAGCACCGTTTTCGCCTCGGTAGAGGTTTCCGATATCCGACTCACCCACTTCACCCCCGCTGCGTTCAACTGCCGCATATTCGCCTCACCGTAGATCCCGTTATCGGTCACATAGATGCTTGGCTCCGCATTGGCCTCACGCAATTGAGCCTGGATGGCGGTCACTGCCGCCAGTAAGCTCACCTTATCACTGCTGTTGCCATCGAGTGGGCGCAAGAACAGCGGAACATCCCCATCATGGGTCGTGGCCAGGGCCAACATCCACTGCTTGAGATCCTCCCGATGATCGCGCGAATAGCCATAGGTGATGGCGATCAGCGTAGTCTCGGCCTCCATAGTCTTTGCCGCCTTGCCTGGCTCCTGCACTGGCTCACCTGCGCTGCTGTAGGCTCCGCTGACCGAGAAGGAGGTCGTGTCCACATGCACCTGGCGGGCCGCGATCCCAAAGATCTGCCGCGCTCGGCTGGCGATCCCGGCAAACAGTTTCGTCGGGTCGTGAGCGTACAGCCAATCCAGTGTGCGACCCAGACAGTCATCGTTGAGCATGTCCGCGCTGATCCCAGCACCCAGCAAGTGCTCAACCGGTTTGTTCGCGAAGTACTGGGGCACCAAATACAATTGTCGGTTGCTGAAGCCCAATCCATTCAGAATCATGGCCACTGTTGCTGTTCCCACACTCACCTGTTGACGATTCCCTGGGTCTTGGGCATCTAGCCAGGCCGCAAGACCGATCTCTTGGCATACACCTGCTACAATCCCCAGGTGGTCGAGGCGTTCATTCCTATACCGTTCTGTTGTTGTCATCTGGAGTCCTCCTTTGTAGTGGACTCCACCCTACCAATTTTCCTAAAAACTGTCAATCAAACTGCGGAATGTGGGTTTAGGTAAGCAATTCTACTTAATATATTCATTGTTGTATTTTTTCTTCAGCTACTTTCTTGGTCAGTACACACCCACGAGATGCGCCCGGGAAGTCACCAGACCTCTTCTGAGTCTGCTCCTTCCCTGCCCTGCTGGTTCGGGGAAGTGATCGTGATCGCGCATGTTTTGAAACGCCACAGTGTCCTTTCGTCCATAGAAGAGCGAGTACGCTTTGCCCGTCGCCGCTTCGGACACTATGAGGTCATCGACTTTGTGGCGGTCCTCGTGGGGTATGCGATCAGCGGCGAACGCACGCTGGAAACCTTCTATGAGCGTGTGCAGCCATTTGCCAAAGCGTTCATGGCCCTGTTCGGCCGCGATCGCTTGCCAGCGCGCTCGACACTCTCCCGCTTTCTTGCCGCTCTGGATCAAGCTCCTGTCGAGGCTCTGCGCGCCTTGTTTTTCGAAGACCTGGTAGCCCGACCGCTGGAGAAGAAGGAGCAAGCAGGCGGATTGTGGGATCGGCGCGGAACGCGCTACGTGGTGTTCGATATTGATGGCACGCGACAAGCTGCCCGCCAACGCGCTTTGCCCTGCACATCTGATCTGCCCGCTGCAGCGCGTCGGTTGCAGGAGGTGTGTGCTCCTGGCTATACTGGGCGCAAGCGGGGTGAAGTGGTCCGGACACGTACGGCCATTCTCCAAGCTCACACCCACCAGTGGCTCGGCACGTTCTCCGGAAGCTCAGGGGCAGGCAACGGCGATTACCGAGGAGAACTGCGCCAGGCGGTCAAGGCCATCAGCGCCTATGTGAAAGCACAAGCTGTTCCACTGAGCCAGGCCCTGATGCGCTTGGATGGACAATATGGCAATGGAGCGATTGTGGCCGATCTGGCTGGACTGGCTTACGTCATGCGCGGCAAGGACTATGATCTCCTCAATCGGCCAGAGGTGCAAGCCCGCCTGGCCCAGCCACCTGACCAGCAGACGACGCATCCTGAAACAGGAACCTCTCGCTCCCTCTTTGACTGCCCGGATCTGCCACTGACCCCGGCAGGGCCTCGCGCACGGGTCATCGTCGCCACGCATCCGGCGACCGAAAGCGGTGCCAAGGTCGGCACGACGCGTGGTGAGGTCGTCTACGAGCTCTTCTACACCGCCTTGCCTGGGCAAGCGTTTACTGCGGCCGATGTGGTGGCACTGTACTTGCATCGTGGGGCGAGTGCGCCCGTCCTCTCGGATGAGGATCAAGAACAAGAGCCTGACCGTTGGTGTTCGCACACCGCCTGGGGCCAGGAATTTTGGCTCATTCTGGCGCAATGGATCTGGAATCTCCGCCTCGAATTGGGGCACGCGCTCCATCCCACAGCCATGCGCACCACGGAATTTGCTCCTGCAAAGGCGCGCTCAGGCTGCGCCTTTCGTCGAGCCAGCACCCGTCTCGACGCCTGCACCGCAGGTTCAGTATGGATCTGCGCAATGGGCACGTCCTTCTTTTACGGGAGGCTTTCCAGGTTCAGCTTTTCCCCCACAAGCGGATGGAACGCTACGTTGCCCCGCCGATCATCCCCTCTATCCACAAGAACGCCGACCAGAACGCGATGGCTCGCTGCGGGTGGTGTATGCCGCACGGATCGGTCATTGTCGTACATGCGCGCTGCGCGAGCAGTGTCAAGAATCGGCAACCACCCTCAAAGCTCGGCGGGTCAGTGCGGTGTATCGGCCTGTCTCTTCCAGTTCATCGCTCTCAGAGGCGTCCCCACCTGCAGCAGGTGAACCTTTTCCTCCATTGGCTCCTCATCCAGTGCGTCTTTAGAGACTGGCAGCGGCGTTTCCATCGGCGGGAGTTGGTCAAGCTCCTTGCGCACCAGCGCGTTGAGGTCCGGGTGGCTGACGCCTCTCCCCCACCTCAGCCCTCTCCAGATCGACCATTTTCTCGAGCACAACGGGCACATTACCGCCTTTCCTGGACACTGCGCCTGGCCCGCAATGCGGCACGGCCTACCTCGTCTTCTCTCTCAATCACGCTCTTTGGGATACCGGAGGCCTTTGCCGACGCGATCGGACTCGCGACGCGCTGACAGCATAGCTCAAGCTCCTGCCTGGCAGGTTCTTTCCTCGGCTCGGTTCTCCTTTCCGAGCACATCACCCTGCTCTCTTTTCCGCCCCAACCTGCTCTTTTTTCACCTTTTGCGCTTCTGATACATCTTTTGACGAACCCTGCCCACCCTCCTCAGGGAAGCATGCTGGGTTGTTGACTGACCCACGACCGTTTCTCTTCTCACTGATACATCTTTTGACGAACCCTGCCCACCCTCCTCAGGGAAGCATGCTGGGTTGTTGACTGACCCACGACCGTTTCTCTTCTCACTGGCTAACCGAGCTCTTCTCTCAGCTCTCTCCAGCTCGTTGCGCATCTCGTGGGACACAGGTCTCCTACAGATTTGCCAAAGGAGAGGAAACCGTTTAAAGTACACCCATGACGAAAGAAGAAGAACTGCAAGCCCTGCGAGAAGAAAATCGAACGCTCAAAGCCTTGGTAGCTGAACTGCTCCCGTTGAAGGAGCAATTGGCCCAGGCGAATGCGCGGATCAAGGACCTCGAAGAGAGATTGGCCAAAGACAGTCGAACGAGCAGTAAGCCGCCCTCTTCTGATGGGCTTACGCGTTCGCCACGCCGTCCTCGTCGTCCAAGTGGAAGGCGTCCAGGAGGTCAGGTGGGACACCCTGGGCACACGCTCTCGCTGGTGGAGCAGCCAGATGAAGTGGTGCGTCACCGTCCTAAGGTCTGCCGCCAGTGCCGTGAGGACCTCAGCGCTGTCCCAGGCAAGGTCGCAGAACGCCGTCAAGTCTTGGACGTGCCTGAAATTCGCCTGCTGACCCAAGAGCATCAGCTCGAAGCCATCTATTGCCCAACCTGTCACCGCACCAGCCTGGGCAGCTTTCCCGCGTCGGTCAGCGCACCAGTCCAGTATGGTCCCAACCTGCAAGCGTTGGCCGTGTATCTGCACCAGGGACAATTGCTCCCCACGGCTCGTACCTGCGAGGTGCTCGCGGCGGTCTGTGGGTGCCAGATCTCGGAAGGCACCTTGATCCAGTGGTGCGAACTGGCAGCCGAGCGGCTGGCTCCGACAGTCGAGCGCATTGCCGAGCTGATCGGTGCCAGTCAGCTCCAGCATGGAGATGAGACCGGCATCCGCGTGTATGGGATGCTGCATTGGTTGCATGTCAACTGCACCCGTTTCCTGACACATCTAGCCTGGCATGCCTCGCGAGGCCGGGAGGCCATGGATGAGATCGACATCTGGCCGCACTTTGCCGGGCGAGGCATGCACGACCGATGGGCGAGCTATGATGCCTATGCGTGTGCTCACAGCATCTGTGGAGCACACCTTGTGCGCGATTGTGCGGGAGTCGCCCAGCAGGAGCATCAGGAGTGGGCTATGGAGATGCAGGACTTCCTGCTCGATCTGCATGATGCGTGCCACGAATGGCGTCTCCTGCACCTGAGATATGTTCCCGCCATCGAGCGCGATGAATGGGTCGCTCGTTATTTCGAGATTCTGGCGGCTGGCTATGCCGCTCAACCGCCACCACCCACCTCTTCCACAGGCTCGCGCAAAGGCAGACCCAAGCAAAGCCAGGCCAAGAATCTGCTGGATGCGCTGCTCTTGCGTGCCGAGCAAGTGCTGGCGTTGCTCGACGACCTGCGCATTCCTTTTACGAACAACCAGGCCGAGCGGGATCTTCGCTGGGCGAAAGTTCAGCAAAAGATTTCTGGAACCTTTCGCAGTGCGACTGGGGTCACCGCTTTTTGCCATATCCGCAGTTATCTTTCGACGATGCACAAGCAAGGACATCCCATGCTCTCTGCTCTTACAGCTGTCTTCCATGGTCAACCTTTGCCGGTCGCTTGGGGACCTGAGTAGTTACGATGATTCCAAGAATTTCCACTGTTCCTCTCCTTGTGTATAGTCAACTTCCCTCTTCTAGATTTATGTCGAATAGCCATCACTAGCATGATACTCTATTTTTGCAATATGATGTTCGCTTAAAAATTTTAGATTAAAGATAGCCGTCATTTGACAGGTTAAATAATCTGTCTGCCAAATAAGATGCCACGCTGCCAAGCGCTTTCAGCAGATCAACTCCGCCGCATAAGCTGGCGTGGATAGTGAAGCGCTCTTTTCCCGTTTGTCTTCCTCTCTTCTTCATCAACTCTTCTTCTCTTTCGCCAAGATATTTGGCAAAAGCGCCAGCAAATGCGGCAAAATGGTCGCATTTTTGGCAAATCTCAGGTATACTTACCTAGTGAGATGGAAAGCAAGACGCGATTTCAGCACAGCTCGAGGAAAGACGGTCATGGCTAAAAAATGCAGTCTCGCATCATTTACAGTGTGGGATGGAGTGGAGCATCAACCACTCCTCCATGCATGAGAATAGAAAGCCAACAGAGGAGAACAGCGATGATTACTGACGATTTCCCTCCGCAGTTCGTCCTACAGCAGCTTATCGAGGGCTTCAAGATTACCCAGTGTATCTATGTCGCGGCCAAGCTTGGGATCGCGGACCGTCTTAAAGACGGTCCCAGCAGCAGCGAGGAGTTGGCGCAGGCCACAGCAACACATGCGCCCTCGCTTTATCGTCTTCTCCGCCTGCTCAGCGCCGTTGGTATCTTGACCGAAGGAGATACTCACCACTTTGCGCTTACCCCGCTTGGAACCTATCTACGGGCCGGTGTTCCTGGCTCCTTGCGCAATATGGTGCTCTTTTATGGTGAAAAGGCAAACTGGCACGTTTGGCAGGCGTTGCTGCACAGCGTGGAAACGGGCAAGCCGGCCTATCAGCATGTCTTCGGGCTCACGGGGTGGGAATATCGTGCGCAGCATCCCGAGACGGCGGCGCTCTTTAATAATTTCATGACGGAATTGACAGCAAGCGTTGCACAGGCGGTCGCCATTGCCTATGATTTCTCGACAACACGGACGCTCGTCGATGTCGGAGGAGGGCACGGGCAGATACTGGCATCCATCCTCCAAGCCCATCCCACCCTCTATGGTGTGCTGTTTGACCTGCCTTATGTCGTGAAGGGAGCGCCACCCTTTTTGGAAGCTGCCGGCGTATCTGGCCGATGCGAAGTCGTGGGTGGAGATGCCCTCACTGCGGTTCCCGCTGACTACGATACCTATCTGCTCTCGCAGGTGATCCATGGTTTTGATGATGAGCGCGCCATCGTCATACTCACCCGCTGCCAGCAGGCCATGAAGCCCCAGGGAAAAGTGCTGCTTCTTGAGCGAGTGATCCTGCCCGGGAGGACATTGGAGTCGCTTGTTCTGGAGATGGATGTGCACATGCTGGTGGCGTCGGGAGGGAAAGAACGCACCGAGGCCGAGTACGGTGCGCTCCTGGGTGCCGCGGGCTTTGAACTTATAAAGCTCATTCCTGTACTGACACCGTACTACATTATCGAGGCTGTGCGCACATGATGTCATAACAGGTATTTCATGAAGCAGAGCAAGCAGGCAATCCCGACTCGTCGGGAACAACTTCCCGACAAATTGGGAATCCGTCTCATGACACGGGAACGCCTGCTCAGGTATGCTCTGGACTGCACCCCTGAGAGCGGACAGTGAGGAAAGGGAGGTTCTCCGAAGAAGTGTCATCTACTGTTGAAAGACAGCGAGACCAAGGAGAACAACCATGAACAAACCGGGCTCACAGTCGAGAGTTCAAGTTAGAGGTGGCGCGCCAAGTGGCTGCTGCCAAATTGCCATAAATTCCTACAAATCTCATAGTGGAACATGATGAGTCAACCATGAATGGTGCCCACGTGGATGGAAGGTGGGCCACCCCACCTTTTCCAAGCCAGACGCCGACATCGATGCTTTTGGCCGGTGAGGGCAACGGAACGGAACAGCACTGAGAGCGTGGCTCTTTTTCGTCTTGCGCCATTTTCTATGGCAACAGATGCTGCGAAGAGTGGCTCCCAAGAGGCACGCGCCATGTTATGGTGACAAAATTGGCCGTTGCCTTTTTCCAAAAAGCGCCTAAGAGATGAGCGAAGATGACACGCCACATGATGATTCAGAGAGTCATTTTGGGTGAGATGAGGATGGGACTGCTTCTAAACTCTACAGATGCCATCGCTTCCTGGCAGAAACGGGCCAGAATATTAGACGAATGACAATAGCGAACGCCTCATAAACCACAAAGCAGAATAAACTTCATGCACGCAGATGTAGATAATACTGATTATTCGCAATATTTTAAAGCCGAGCTGCTGATAATGCACTTTTTCATACTCAGTAACAAGTAACATTTGCCGCTGATAATACGAAGCTAATGCTAAACGTTGGTTTTTGTCCTGCTGCTACTGGAACCCCGTGTAGAGATACGCCACAAAGCGTCCCAAAACTCCGCCATTTAGCGTCCAAATTAACAACCCCCTCGGAACAGCGCAAGGCAGAGCAAAAGGCACAACCCCCTCGGAACAGCGCAAGGCAGAGCAAAAGGCAAGCAAAGACGACCTCATCCAGTATGTGGAGGAGCTAGCTGGCCCTGAAGATGCCTGGATCAGTCTAACCGATGCTGCCCGGATCACCAGAACCAGTGAGGCGATGACGCGGCGGTGGGTCACCTCTGGACGGCTCAAGGTCAAAAAAGAGCCGGTCGGCGTTCCCCCACGCACCCGCCTGGTCCGCATGAGCGACGTCGCCGCTATTCGGCCCATCGTTGATCCAACCGCGGCGATCACCGGCGAAGTACGCAAGCTCGACCTGGCAAGCATTCCTCGACAACAACTGCAAATCGTGGAAGACCACCAGCGCTTGACGAAGCTGATACAGGATGTGCTGGAAGAGGCGCGCCAGCACGAGACTTCCACCCAAGCTGTCCTTGAGCAGGTGACGGCGAGCTTCCGCGAGCTGGCGGCTGAGCATGAGCAGTTTGCCGAAGAGACGCGCCAGACCTGGCAGGTTCACCAACAGCAGTATCAGGCGCTCGCTCACCATGACGAGGAGCAACAGCAGCATATTCAGCGGGTCCGCGACAGTCTGACGGAGAGCCTGCACCATCTTGGCCAATCGCTCCATCAGGAGCTTGTGGGCCAGCAAGAGCAGCACCAGCACAATCTGGAACAACTCCGCACGCATCTGCTGGACCAGCTCAAAGCAGCACAGCAGGAATGGGAGCGTACACTTTCAAAACAGGACCAGGAGCACCGCAGCCAGGTAGACGAGGTACGCCGCGCTCTCGCGCAGCAGCAGGAAGCAATCACCACGCTTCGAGAGGCGCTGACGACGCTCATAGAGCAGCAAGTGCGCGAGGTCGTGACTGCGCTTGAGCAACTGGCGCGTGACCAGGCGCACGACGTAGCGACACTTACTGAAAGCTTGGAGCAACTCACGCAGCGGATCGAGCAGGTGGCGACGCGGGCGGAAACTGCACAGACGACGGTGGCTTCCTACCAGAAGCGTGCTGATGCGCAGGACCGGTTGATCCAGACGCTCACAACTTCGCTCCAGGAGGAGCGTGAGGTGCGCAAAACGCTCTCTGAGCAACTCGCGGCGCAACAAGGGCAGATGCAGGCGCTCCGTCGCGAAATTGATGGCGTCAAGCGCCAGAAAGCGTAGCTGTAACCCCGGATACCCGGTCACAAGACGCGCCAGCAGCTGCATTTGTGACGGAAGACTCGTGTAACACACGGTGAAGGCAGAGAGAGATGAGTGAACTACCCTATTGCGCCTATGAGCACTGCCAGCGGCCCATTGAGGCGGTCCCAGGTGGTCACCGCCGCCGGGAATATTGCAATGATACCTGCAGGCAGGCGGCATACCGCCTGCGAAAACAACGTGAGCAGCGCGAACAGCCAGCAGAAGTGAGCCGCATCTGGACAAAGTATCAATCGCCCCGCTTGTGTGCTGTTCTGGAGCGGGTCCGGCGTGAGCAGGGAGAAGCTGCGCTCATGCGGCTGATTGTTGCCATCGATGAGGAGCAATGGTACGCCCAGGGCTGTGCTGACTCCGCGGCGCGAAGCACCGAACTGACGCAGGAACGTGAGCAGCGACTGCTCAGGGATATTGATGCGCTGGAGCGAGAACTAATGAGAGTGCAAGGTGTTGAGCCTGCGGCAGAAACTGAGCCTGGCTCCGAGCGAAACGCGACCCGCAAGAAGGATCTTCTCGCGCGTGTGCGGGCACTCGAAGTCGAGAACGCCATCCTCCAACTCTACAGGCCAGCGCACGAGGAAGCGGCTTACGTGCAGCTCCGCAAGGCTGATGCGCGCATACGCAACTTAGAGTATTATCAGCGCGAAGACGAGCTGATCATTGAGCGCCAGGTGCGGCGTCTTCAGGAACTGGAAGCAGAGCGGACAGAGTGGACCGCGTGGAAAGAAGCAGAGACCGTCCTCTACAGCCAGCTGACAGCAATGCGACAGTATCTCCAGCACTACCAAGCGGTACCCATTCCTGTTGTGCGGAATGGTGTGACCATGAGGGTTGTTGCGCTGGGCAATGACAGCCTGGCGGTCACCGAAGATCACGGTCTAGTCCGGCTCAGCGACGACGAACTGGAGCAGGGGAGCGTCTTCGTAGCGCAGAAAACAGGTGTGCCCGTGATCGCAACCCACTTGCCCATTGGGGCCAAACGTGACAATAAGGGCGCGTAACGATTGGGAGAGCCTTCTTTCACTCGTTACCCCTGGGAGAGGTCGCCCGTTTTACGAAGTAAAACGGGTAGCACTGGCGCAGTCACATTTCGCGTCGGCAGCCGTTGCTGTGACAGCAGATCGTGTGTCACAATCCAGCGCCTGACCGCCAAATGTGCCGCTCTTTTTGGGTCACAAGCCGCCGCAGCACCTCCCACTGTGACGCCGGATGTCGCGTCACACCCTTGCTTTTCCCCAGACGCAGATGCTACGCTTGAAGTAGCTATGTATCCTGAGCTTGAGCAGGCGGCCCAACTCCTGCTGGAGATCGCCGGGCCAGCCGGTGAACATATTGAGATGAGCGCGATCGGGCCAGCGAAATACTACACCGTCCCCCGTCCGATCACGCTCGACGATTGCCTGAAGCACCTGCGCGGCATAAAGGCACGCGGCGCTCAGTTGCGCCATCCTGAGGGCATGACCCGCGCCCTGGCATTTGATAGCGATACGACCAGAGTGTATCCCGGCTGGTGGTGGATGGTCGGCGCAGCGCAGCATCTCGCCGCGGCGGGCTATCAGGTTCTCTTAGAGCCCTCACCTGCAGGGCGCGGCGGACACCTTTGGATCATCTTCGACGGACTGGTAGACGCTCGCGCCGCACGCCATCATGTGTGTTCGATTGCAACCATCCTGGCAGATGTGGGAGAGTATTGGCCGGGTCCAGCTCACGCTTTGAAATGGAATAAAGTGCGCCTGCCTGGCGGCAGATACGTCTCACCCACCCGGTCCGCCTGGTGCAAGTTGTTTGATAGCAATGGGTGCGAACTCGCCCGCAATGGCTTAGAAACAGCCTCCGCCCTACTTGCGCACCAGACCCCCGCCAGTATCGTCCCACCTCTGCCCCCAGACGCGCAAGGTCAGGACACTCCTGCTCGCGATGTTGTGAACCCGCAAGACCGACGAGCCAGGGCGCAACCCGGCGATCAGGACCAGGCTGCGCAGATTCCCGTCGCGCCCGGCGTACAAGCGCGTCAGCATACTCCCACACCGACACCGGATGCCGAGCCTCAGCGGAAGTACGGTGAGACCAACCGGTTCTTATGGTTCCACTATACGCCTGCGCAGATCGCCGACTGGTACAATGCGCGGTACACGGTCGATGATCTGCTCGATTTCGACCGGACCGGCATGGCAAGTGCCGAGGCTCTCGGCAGACCGGAGCGTACACCCTCGGTTGGAAGCACACGCGATCGGCAACACTGGGCCGATTTTGGAGCCGAGGCGCGAGAGGACGATGGTCGACCGACCGGTGGTGATGTGCTGGAGCTGCTGGTCAGGACATCCGGGCAGAGCAAGGCGCAAGTCTTGCGTGAGTTGGGGCGCGAGATGGTGGCCGAGGCTCGCGCCGAACTGGAGAGTGCCGCGTCGCGCCAGATGGATCCCCTGGCCTGGGTGCAAGCGATCATGAGCGAGGCAGGCTGGAAACACTACCGTCGGTTGCGTAATGAACACCAGCGCCCCAAGCCAGACCCGTCGGGGGCTTAGGTGGTTTTTATGTGCTGTAGTGACTCCGGATGCAGTGTCACATTCTGGCGCTTGGCCGCCACGTGTGACCGCAGCGCTGGCAACATGCTCCCAGCAGATGTGGCTTTACCACAAATAACAGTCACACGGCACGCCGACAACCGCATCTGTGACCCTGTGTTAGGGACAGGACTAGAATGCCTAAAAGCCAGGTCGGCTATCACGGAAGCGCATTTATAGCGGGGAGCAATTCAGCAAACTGATTAAAATAGGTTGTCGCTTCTAAGAGAAGCAGTCCAGTCTCATCATAGGTGAACCACGGCTCATCTACATTCGCATCCTTCTGATGCATAGCATAGTTCCGGCGCTCACGCAGTCTTTCAGCATACAACCGAAACTTATCCCGCTCCCCATCGTGTCCGAAGATTCCCTTCAACAACGCGCTGTACGTCGTTAACAAGGCATTCCATGCCGGTTCGATGACTGCACCGATATTCGGGAAGGGCTTGTTCAGTTCTGTTGAAAGTTTTGTCGTACCTGGAACGTTCTTACTGCAGACGAGTTGGCCCAGTTCCATCCAGAGGCTCTCTGAGGCCGCACCGACCGTCATGGTCGCACTGAGATAGAGACCGTGTCGGAAAGCATCGCCGCATTCTCTGAGACACCGTACAGCGCGTGATGGGAGATTCGCGTGATTGATGGCGGTAAGATAGATATCTCCGCTGGCTAGCCGGAAGCGCTGCTGTTCTCGATAAGCAGAAGCAAGCCGATATTTGGGATAAATCGCGGGAAGATAGACAGGGCCAAATGGCTGATTACCATAGCGATGGTAAAATCTTACATGTAGCTCCTCAACCTGTTCTCGCGTTCTGCCAAAGGCAACAAATACGCCCAACGAATGTAAGTGGCTCAGCGCTTCTCGTGCAGCTATGTGAACCTTTAATTGATGTAAGTCAGGCTCTACTCTGTCATACGATGGAGGAATGGGACCCGGCGTTTGAACAAGTGCCCTTTCGACGCGTGAGAGCATTCCATACCCATCGATGAGGTCAGCGGATGGCGACGTCGCATCATCTACTTGTTCAAGAATCACACGTTTGGCAGCCTCCACATCTAAAGCTGTTGGTTGCGTTTGTTCGCGGACATACGTGTGTAGATCCTCACTCATCACTGTTTACCGTCCCTACATGCCATGAGTACAATCCCTCTGTTTGTGTTTCGTCCAGTATAGGGATCAGTTTGTGATTTGTCAAAGAGTACGCCTGGAAGATAACACGCACGAGCAGAGATGCAGGCTCAAACACTATGATGGTTCGCATATTATTCGGGGAAGCCCTCTCAAAAGAGTAGGCTGCTCGAATAGCGCTGAAGGAATTGCTGGTCTGAATTCTGAAGGAGGCACTTACTCTCCTTTCAATGTGGGATGGCGCTGCCAGAAAGCATCGAGCACCTCTTTGTTTTGTTGGTACACGTCCTGTAAATGCGCAAAATAGGCATCACGTTCTTGTTGCGTACCCTCAACGAGCATTTTTCCAAAGGTTGGGAGTGGTGGTATCTCCCTGGCGATTGCGGGGAGTTCCTGTTGAAGCGTTGCACGGAGTTCCTGTATGCGCTTAAAAACTGGCCAATTGATGCGCACCGTTGTACTGATTTCTTCGAGATTGGGGCCATAGCCGTTTTGTTCCATGGCCAGCAAGGCACAGAACAAGAGCGCTTGCATGGCTGGACGTTTCATACATGTTCGTGCCAGGCGATGAAGCTTGCCGAGATAGCCCATGATCTCCAAGCATTCCAGCATCCGGTCGAAGACGTCTTGCCGCTCCCTCGCCAGCTCGAGTTCTTCTGTGGTTGCGGCAAACAGCACTGCCTTGAGTTTGGCCCACGAGAGCAGCTGTTTGTCGGAAATATCCTGTAAGCCCTCTGCGATGTCTTTTGGTAGCCATCGCAGATGCCTGGTTTGTAAACCGTGCGCGAAAATATCGGCCGGCTCCTCCAATTGCCCACGTGATTCGCCCTCACTGAGAAAATCTCGTGTGAAATCAAGTGGTACACCATAGAGCAGCTGGGTTTCCAGGTTGAGGAACCACTGCTGATCTTCTCTGCTGTCGAAGTTCTGGAGCACTTTTCGCGCAAAATTGGTCCGGACTGTGTTCCATGCGGCATTGAAGATCTTTCGCGCCAGCTTGTGTGCGGCTGTTTGGCGCTCGCGACCGGTTGTGGGCTCTTTCCAGGTGGAAAAGGGGGTCAGACCCCAGATACTCGTTTTGAGCACGCCGATTTCAATGGCCGCCCCTTCAAGCCATAGGCGGAAGCGTACCACGTTGAAGTTCCGGTGTTCCTGCAGCAATCTGCAGACAGCGAGTACTCGCTGGCCAGCCTCGGCTTGGTAGAGAGAAGTGGTGCCACCGAATCCCGGATGTTCTACCTGTACCTCCACCACTTTTTCTTCACGAAAGCGCTTCAATTGTCGGGCTGTAAACGTGGGATAGCCATTGGCTTGAACGAAAGCGAGCAATTCATTCTGGTCCATGCACCCGATTATACAGCAGCCCGCGAGAAGTGTCATCTCCTCAAAAGGGTGTTGCTATACTAACGCTCATCTTACGGGCAAGGCGTATCCTTGCCGACTCTGAGTCGAGAGAGCCGTGATAAGCCTTTCGTAGGAAAAAACTATGAACAAAGCAAGTATCGTGCTTGGATTGGTTCTTACCACCATCGCACTCATTGCTGATCTAAAAAGCGAGCGTTCGCTCCTCAGGCAACTGTTCAAGTAGGGGGAGGAGCGGCGTAACAATTACGCCCCAGTAAAAACGCCAGGGAAACTATCTTCCCTGGCGGTCTTCGAGCGGCGCAGGCAACGTCAGGCACAGCGCGAACGATATGCGAGATGAGACGTAGAAAACGGCTTGATCGTCCCGCCTATGTTCTGTGACCCCAGACCCGCCGTCACGCTTATGCGGGACCTGTGAACTGTGACCCTGGGAGCTGTGCCGTTTTGCAGATCTGCGCAGGCGACCGGCCGTGACGTGCGATTTGGTGTCACACTGGCGTGCCAATGCTCCGTATGTGACGGGACAACATGGGTCACAACCCGTCGCGGCGGTGTTTGCTCCGCAGGATGGAGCAGGAAGCAACATGTCTGACAAGAAACTCGCGTCTGTCAGACAGGGAAGTGATCCGGTTCGCCGGATCGAACATGGCTATGCTACCAGGAACACCTGTGCTACAATGAGCGTGTTCGTTCACTGGCTGAACGGCAAAGAGGTGCTGTATGGATACGTCCTCTGCCGGGCTATTTGCCCGTATTCGTGAGAAATGCCAGCGGGACGGCTGGTACGGCGGCGAGCTGGACGGCCCGACCTGCCGGTATGTGCGCCCAGATCACCCCCAACGGAGAGGCTTTGCTTACCCAAAGGCTGGCGAGGAACAGGTGCAGGCGACCGAAGCGGCCCTCGGCTTTCCCCTGCCGCCCTTGATGCGGACACTCTATGCAGAGGTCGCCAATGGCGGCTTTGGCCCAGGGGCAGGCATCTCCGGCACGCTGGGCGGGTACGGCTCTCGCACCGACGAACCCACCAGTACCATCGTGAACGATTATCACTTCTGCAGCCAGATCGGCTACGCCAGCATGGGGCGCAGCAGTCCGGTCCGGCTTGTTGACCTGGCAGATTACGCGCAGCACTGGCTGCCTACCCCCAGTGGCAAGGGACTGCTCCTGCTCCCATACGCGGTCTGGCCGGCACAGCTACTTCCGCTCGAAGATTTAGGCTGTTGCCAGCATGCCTGTCTGGACTGCAAAACGGGCCGCGTCTTCTGCACGGCCCCAAGTGCAAGTGACGAGGAGTATGAACTGGGGCCGGTCGCTCTTCGCTCGAAGAGTACCTGGAGCGCTGGCTTCAGGGTGAACTGCTACCGTGAGGGCCGCGCTCTGCAGCGCTGCGCAGGTGTCACGGATGCCGACCTGGCCAGCGAATGTGACGCCGTTGTCGCTGTCACAAACTGCGCGCGAGCCGGGAGGTGTGACGATACTGCGGCAGTCACCTGGGGGAAAGAATACATCCGGGGTCAGAGTACCCACTCCAGAGCGGCACTTTTGGCGGTAGGCCGATGCGAAAATCGCATCAGACGTCATTGGCTCTGGGGCCCCTTCTCGCCTCGTATTTTAGGGTTGGCCCTTCCAGGAAGAAGGTGGATGATTCTGTGTAAAAAACATCGACCGCTCGCGGGTAAGGGATCAACCGATGTGACCAGCTCTTTGGGCAATCGTGACTGGACGGACGCATCACGTTTGGGACCCGGGCATATCCGGCCTCTGAAGAGAAACACCGAGAATGAAAATGTACGCGAAGCCCTTGCAGGAGGGCTCAGGTGGTTTTCACTTCTTCAACCGGTGCTTCCTCCTGTTCTCTGGTGGCATTCCCGCCATGCGGGCAGTCGGGACAGGGTGTGTAGGGAATCCCATGCGCCTGCCAGTACGCGATGACCAGGGGCTGCTGCTCTGGCAGCAACCACCATTCTCGCTTATTGACTTTTGCAGCCAGGCGCTCGTGGATCGTTGCCAATTCCGGGGATTTTTCCGCCAGGCGACGGAGTGTGCTGGGCTCGATGCCATGAAGCTCGGCAAAAGGCGCAAGCCGGACCGTCCCCGGTGGGTAGCCGCGCTTCGCAAACGGCGGCTGCCGACGGTTGCTCGTCGAACGCCGTGCCAGGCCCTGGATGAGCTGCTCCAGGTCTTGCCCACCGGTTCCTGCCACAAGGGCGGCCACGAGCTGCTCAAGCTGGAGGCGCGCCTCTCGTTCTTGCTGGATCTCACCTTTGAGCAGACGTCCCTGCGCCTCCAGCTCCGCGCACCTGCGCTGGAGGGCCGCATGCTGCTCAGCGACCTGCTGGCGCAAGATGGCCAATTGTCGCAGGATATCGCCCGCGACTTGCTCCTGCGTGCCGAGCTGCTCCCTGACCTGCTCCAGGGGATCAACGGGGCGGCGGCCATTCTCCAGAATGAAGGCGTTTATGCTGGCGACAGACACTTTGCGCAGGCTGCGGCTGTAGTGGACTGCTTCCAGTTTACCCGCCTGGATGAATCGATCGGTCTGACGCAGCGAGTAGTTAATGCGCTTTGCTGCCTCTTTGACGCTAATATACACTTCTTCCTGCTGTGGTTCCATTGCTTCTTGCCTCTTGACTCGAGAAGTTGTCTGGACAACTCTTGATGATTATACGTCGGGGGGTCCCCCCTCGGTCATATCTTCCGGTGCCCCCCTCACACGTTTCCGCCGCTTAAAGAACGTACCAGCGCATCAGATCCATCGGATCTGCCGCTGGGCAACCCACCGCAGCGGCGACCTTTCTAGCCGCCTCCTCATCGTAATCCCGTGGCGACACGATCTCGCGTTTCGCCGGTCCTGGCAGCCTGCGGCCAGGGTCATACAAGAGGTAGAGGGCGCGAGCATATTGTCGGCGTAGTGAGTCCACGACGCGCCATGGTGGCACAGGGAGCGTCGGACGGCTAAACACTTTTGCTTCTGGGGCGCGCCCCGCAACGAGCCGCAGAACGGCCTGCTCCTGGCCAGGGATCACGGGCGCGATGTGTTCGGCAGTGCATACTCGCTCCCGCACCCGATGCTCTTTGACACGGATGCAGAGGTGCCCATCACGCCAGGTGACATCTTCTACCTGGAGGCGCCATGCCTCATCTTCGTCCAGCCCACAGGCGCGTAGAAACGGGCACTGCGCCTCATACTTTCGTTCATACTGGTAGGTCATCGGTCAGTTTCCTTTCTCCTTGCTGTCCTTGTTGGACATCGTTCGCTCCATCAGGACGTAGAACGCCTTTTGGTTCCATCTCACATGCAACGCTTACGTCTTGCCAAAAGTGGCACTATGTCAGGCATTTGCACTTCATAGGCAGCATAGTCGGCGAAAGTGGATACGAACCTGTAAGCAGCCTGAAATGATCCGGTGTTCGGATAGCTATCGAACGGAAAGGACGCTGAACCCCTGTACGCGTACAGGGGTTCAGGGAGCAGTTCAGACTGATTTGAAGACGGATCGCCTGTAAGCGTACACCTTTTCAGGGAACAATCCCCTGGCATCAGCACACTAAAGGGTGTACGCTTACAGGTGGACGGGATGCTGGTCGAACATCCATCGAAAGAAAAGGAGAACTTTATGGACGATAAGAACCCGAAATTTGATCGTCTTTCCCTTCATCGAACCATGCTGGATCGCATCGATGAAGTGCTGCTGGCTGTAGCTGGCCGCCAGTGGGAAGTGATGCGAGACACCACACCGCAAGGGCATCAGACGGCAAAGACGACCTGGCAGGTTGAGGAGATGCGCACCAGTCCGCTGGGTCGTCGCTTACTGCTGATTGCTGATTACGTGAGGGGAGGGTACGCTGCTGATCCCCCGCAGGTAGAACGAGCCATGAAGGAGGTCTTGCGCACGCTCTATGGCGATCCGCTGGTCGACGACGTCGCCGTCGTTCCCGAGCAGTTCTACAAGACTAACCTCGGCCAGCTCTTTGACGAGGCAAGGAGGCGCATGCACGGGCGCGAAGGGCTCATGACACCGGCTGAGGTCTACCACGAACTCGGTGTTACCCGCACCCCCCTCTATGATCGAGTCAGGAGAAAGAAATTACACCCGGTCTATTCCTCCTCTGGTGAGATGCGCCTGCTGCGTTCCGAGGTCGAGGCGTGGAAAGCGCAGCGACAACGACGCAAGACCTCGCAGTGAGCTGTCACTTTCCATCCTGGCCTGCCATGTCCTTTCTGGAAGGCTCTCTCATATGCGAGCGACACAGGTGCGTCGGTTCTTTCGGGACGGCGAAGTGGCCTGCCATGTCTGGGTTGCCCAACAGCGCGAGCGCGACTCATGGCCTCTTGCCTTGCCTTTCGCAACAGACGTACGGCTCAGTACACGGCTTGCCATGTCTGCTCTTCTGCCCATGCTGTCGTCTGCACCATTCCAGTTGTCCAGGTTGCTCTGGGCCTGCCATGTCTGCTCTCTCTCCCGGCTTGTTACGGGCGTTTTCGGCTTGCAGGCCTGCCATGTCTCTCATTTTCGTGGACACCATCCTCTGCAACGCCATGTTCTATCCGGCCGAAATGGCCTGCCATGTCTCTTCTCCTGTGAGTCTGAGCAGCCGTTTGCTCATTTTGCAGCTGGCGTTCGCGCCGGGCTGTCACGTGTGTGAAGGCCTGCCATGTCTCTACATCGCTCATTTCGAGTGCGACAAAGAGTCGAACGATCTCCTCACCGGTGGCGTGCCATGTCCTCCTGCGAGACTCGATGCAGGGGCTTCCTGTGCGGTCCGGCCATGGCTGCGGGCGGCAAGACAGGTGTGGTAGACTGCCGTAGTGAAAGGATCAAGACCTTCTCCGAATGCAGAGGTCCTCGGAAAGGAGAGAGTTGTAGGAAGATGACGCTTCCACCCGATCATCCAGGCAACGGGAGTCAAGCGGACCTATCCCCTCAGAAGCCCCCGCGCAAGCGGCGCAAAGATGCCGGACAGCCTCGCTGGGAGGACCGCGATTACTATATCCTCCAATGGATCGGCGTACAGGGCGTGATCCGGTTTGACCAGCTCCGGCGTCTGCTTGGTCGGGAATCCCCGGATCTGGGTGATTGGGAGGCGATCCTCTCCGAGTCGGCCACACGCAACGCTATTGACCGGTGGGAGACCGGGCATCTGGTCAACTCTGCTCATGTCGTGCCGAAAGAGCCGAAATATTACTGGCTCTCGAATGCAGGGTTTCAGTTCGTGGAGCTGGATCTGCCGCACTACCGTCCGAAACGCCAGGAAGTCCCGTTGCTCTTTGCCTGCAACCAGATTCGGCTGTATATAGAACTCCTGGCGCGGCTGGACAACCAGGAGTTTGGAGATCATTGGGAGTGTGAGTGGATCTCGGCACGCATGCTGGCGCAGCGTCATCCAGAGACGGGGTTGCATTTGCCGATCGCGCAATTTCAGACTCCGAAGCGCGGCACGCTGGCTATCGAACTGGTGCAGGAGTCTGTCTCTACCACGGAGCCGATGATGCGTTCCTATACGAAAGGCCTCGGCTACAGCGAGGTCTGGTACTTCGCCCCCTCCTCCGTGCTACCGGAACTGGAAGCCATCCGTGAGAAACTCAGGCGCTCAGGCCTTCCTGTGGACCATATCTATACCTTTAATGCCGATGCGATCCTGGTGCCCCCTTCCCCTCCCAAGCGAACAAAGAAGAAGAATAAAGAGTAGTGATCTGGTAGTGTAAAAAGGGAAATTCGCGCCTGAAATTGCACAAGCCCTCGCACAAGAGGTACGAAACGGTCTTCGTACCTCTTGTGAATTGAACAAATGGGTTTCCTCCCTCATCCAGAGCGCCCTGAACAGCATTCCTGCATCCCCTCAAAATCCGTGACTTATTTAGTATTTTTGGAGTTTAATGATTTGAAACATTTGGTAGGTGTCTTGAAAACAGGACGCCACGAGAGAAAGAGGGGTATGCATGACAAACTCAGGAGAGTCGGGTCGCAAGCAGCAGTGGGATTTCTCGGCCCACGAGGGACGACTGCAACTCTATTATGCATGGGCACGCCTACAGATCGCCGAGGGTCGTTACTCAGTGACCGAAGAGTATACGCGAGAGGAACGGTGTGCTTTCCTTGTTGACTGGCTGCGCTGGCTCATTGCGGGGGGGAACCTCAATCCCCGCAAACGCCTGCCACCCTACGAGCAGCTGGCCGCAGTGCCGCTGCACCTGGGGAAACAGGACATCGCACAGGTCATTCGCCAGTTACGCGATGAGCAACTCTTGCCAGCGCGTAAAGTGCGCAAGGATAAGGGCCGACCGCAGTGGACGGATCGTGATCGATGGCTCTGGGCCTACATTGGATATATGCGGGCCATGCGCTTCGATCAGATCCGACGCCTGGCGGCGAGGGGGTCCGAGTATGAGATCGAGGGAGGGCTGCTCTCGGTCTCGCGCACCTCGGAGATCATTGGGCGCTGGGTCGAAGAGAAGATCGCCATCTTCCGTCAGATTTTTCACGCGCAATCGGGATGGTGCTACCTCACGCGACGTGGGCTCAGAGAGGCCGGTTTCGCCTTTCGGGCGGAAGCGCCATCGGTGCGCTCGCTGGATCATCTCTACTGGATTAACGAAGTGCGCATGCACCTGGAGGAAGAGCACCCGGACATGCGCTGGGTCAGCGAGCGCGCCATTCAGGCGCAGCAGGAGTTGCGACAGAAGGGCCAGAAGCTCAGGCACATCCAGGACGGCATTCTGCTGCTCAAAGACACCCATGGCGAATGGGAGGAGATCGACATCGAGGTCCAGGTTTCCAAGCCCTCTCCAGGTGAGGTCGAGGAGGTGATGAGCGACCAGTTCTGGACGGGTGGCAGAAACCGCCCGTTACGGTACTACGTCAACCGACTCTCGCGTGGCGTGGTCAGATCGGCCTACCGGAAGATGGTCAAGGAAGGAAAGGCCATGCGACCGACGATTGAGATAATCGATCTGGAGGACTGGCAACCTCTGTCACTTGAAGAAGAGGAATGAATGCTCTCTTCCTTCGAAGAGGAAGTGTGAACGATGCGACCGCTGTGACGCTATACAACTACACACAAACGGATGTATGCGCGATGAACAGGACAGTGCGTTCTCTAGATTGACCGAGAGGTTTCCCTGGGGGCGATCACTCATGATCGCTACGAACGAACTGGCGGCGTGGCTGCCAGTATTGGAGGAGAGAGATTCAATGTTGAGCGCACGCAACAAACAGGGCATTGTCCAGGCAAAGGCTGTCACGAGAGAGGATGGTCCCTTTCACTGCTTAGGATGCCGAACGGAAGTCTATGTGAAGAAAGGATCCATCATAGTCCATCACTTTGCCCACTTTCCTCACTCCACGTGTGGGTATGGACCTGCCGAGGGAGAACTGCACAAAAGCATCAAAGACGCGATCTGCCAGGGGCTGGCTCTGCATCCAGAAGTCACCGGTTTGCAACAAGAGCGCCGTGACCTGGAAGGTGTCTACCCGGACATCTGTTTTTACTGGGGTGGTATCTGTGTAGTCATCGAAGTGCAGGTCAGCGACTTGCCCACGGAAATTGTCCAAAAGCGAATGCAGCGCTATAGAGAGCTGGGGATTTATGTACTCTGGGTCCTACCCTGGCAGGAAGAGATCGTCGAGGGTGGACGGTACAGGATGAAGGACTGGGTGAGCTTCTTGCATCAGCTCTACTTCGGCCACCTGTACTTCTTTCAAGCTGGTGAAGTGGTAATACCAATCACCTTGCACGCTCTGGCACGCGGGGGTGGGAACTATCGCTGGTTCGAGAGCAAGGAAGAGTGGATAGCCCACGGTCGCCCGCAACGGCTGAAGCATCATAAAGGCGTCCATCGCCATCAGCCGGTGAACATTACCGCGTTCTACCCCCGCAAGCGTCATGCCTGGAAGGACTGTCTTGCAGCAACGCTGTGGATGCACAAGAGGGGTGTGAAGGAGTAGCTCTGCCACATATAGCTGCTGGGAGACTAGATTTCTCATCCTCTACACGGCCCTGTATTTAAGGAGCAGCACACGCAACACGTGAGCCTGGGCGCCGGGAGCGGCTTGGTTATCTGGCGACCTGCCTGCTGTGATACCAGGCCTGGTGTCACGATCTGCCAGGTCCCGCGCGAACGTGACACGCGGTCTGCTGTCACACTGGCGCGGCATGCTCCGCAGGGATGGAGCAGGAACCAGCATGTCTGAGACGACTCTCGCGCCTGTCAGACACAGAAGCGATCCAGTCCACCGTATCAAACACATGGCGAGGCTCTCAAGAACATCTGTGCTACAATGAGTGTGTTCCTTTCCTAACGAACTCGCGCACGAGGTGCAACATGGAGACGATCTATACAGAACTCATTGCCCGCATTTGCGAGAAATGCCAGCGAGATGGCTGGTACGGCGGCGAGTTGAATGGCCCGACCTGCTTGCATGTGCCTCCCGATCACCCCCAGCGCAAGGGATTCGCCTATCCACCAGCGAACGAGGAGCAGTTGCAGGCGACCGAAGCGACCCTCGGCTTCCCTCTGCCACCTTTGCTCCGGCTGCTCTATGCCGAGGTCGCCAATGGCGGATTCGGGCCAGGTGCGGGCATCCAGGGCGCTTTGGGCGGGTACGGCTCTTGCACTGACGAGCCCGCCAGCACTATCGTAGACGACTACCACTTCAGCTGCCAGGTCGGCTACGCCAATCTGGAGCGCAGCAGTCCGGCCCGGCTTGTTGACCTGGCAGATTACGCGCAGCACTGGCTGCCTACCCCCAGTGGCAAGAGACTGCTCCTGCTCCCATACGCGGTCTGGTCGGCGCAGCTCGTTCTACTCGAAGATCTGGGATGCTGCCAGCATGTCTGCCTGGACTGCAAGACGGGCCGCGTCTACTGTACGGCCCCGAGCGCAAATGACGAGGAGTATGAACTGGGCCTGGTCGCTCATTCGTTAGAAGACTACCTGGAGCGCTGGCTCCGGGGCGAACTGCTGCCGTGAGGGCCGCGTTGTGGCGCACCATCGATGTCACAGGTACAGGCCTGGCCAGCAAATGTGATACCGCCAGTGCTGTCACAAAGCGCTTGCGAACTGGATGATGTGCTGCGCGATCTGCCGCGATTGCCAGCGTGGGCGCGAACCAGGCTCCGGCAGTGAGGAAGTACAGCACTTCCGGGCGATGGTGTTAGCGTGCTCGCCGCCGGGTCCTTCCAGGATAGAGCTGCGGCGGAATCTCCCCTTTCACCAGTGGTGGTTCCTTTGGCGTGAGGCCGAGTTCGCGCATCTGCTCGCGTTCCTGCCTATTGAGCACTTCGAGGTAGCCGATCCGTTCGCTAAGTGTGGGAAAGCTGCGATCCTCCAACCCCTGCCGTTCCAGTTCGGCCTGCAGCCGCCGGTACAGATGCTCCAGGGCAGGCCCTTGCCCCAGGTAACAGGTAAACTTGAGCGCCTGGTGGACTTGCTCGCGTTGCTCATCCGGCTCGTCCAGATACGCTGACACTTCCAGGCGATGTTTGACCATGACCGGCAGCCAGAGACAGTTGCCGGTTGGAATGAAAAGCCACGGCCAGGGGACGAAATCGGGGAAGTCGCGCAGCACCATGCGGTCCGGCTCACCGCTGTTGTACCAGGCGAGATGGTATGCCAGCGGAGCCAGCAGCAGGTGGATGCGCTCCGGGACGAGCAGTTCCTCCGGCAGAATGGGCAGCATGTCTTTCTTGTTCCATCCGAGGTGGACTCCTTTTCCATACTCAAAGGTCTCTGGCGTCTTGAGGTCCACCGGCGGTGGAGCGTAGCGCCGGAGCGCCTTGCGGTACTCCTCATAGCAGCGTTCCACCAACTGGTGCTTCAATTCCCCCGGAATAGCACGCGAGAGGATCGGTTTCCCTTTCCGCGAGGACGCCGCAGAGGCAAGTCCCAGGGGATCGACCCATTCGTCGTCGTTCTCTTCTCGCTCGATCTGCCAGGGAGAGGAGGACGACCACGATTGCGCAACCTGCGCCTGGAGGCGCGCTTTCTCGCGAGGTGAAAGTCTCCAGAGCGCCGCAATATAGCCCACGATGTAGTACAGCAGCCAGATCAGACCTACGCCCAGGCTCGGCGCAACTACGAAATCGAAGAGGCCGTGAAAGATTCCCGGTGAGGCCCCGCCAAAGAGTTTCCAGCCGAGCCAATGAAACCCCCAGGCGAGCGCAGCCCACACAAAAGGAGCGAGACAGGCCCCGACAAAGAACGACAAGAATGCGCCCAGGCAGCTAGCTGCCTGGACCTGGCGCGCGTACATTGCTTGCTGGTTGCTCTTCTGTCTCCCTGCTGCCTTTGGCATGATGCGCTCCTTTTTAGCTCTCGGTGACGGTTCCCTCGCCTTCATCCCAGTTGTAGGCCGGGGCCTTGGGCTCGGCTCGTTCGTTGGTCGCGCCTTGCCCCTGTGTCGTTGTGGCTTCCTGGCTTGCCATCTGGCTCAAGACCGAGCGTGTGCGTTCGGCGTTGCGCCGCGCTGCTGCCTGCCGCTCTGCTTCCTCCAACGCTGCCTGTTTCAGGGGGTGGTCGTCTGGCACCTGGCTCCAATCGACCTGGTCCCACAGCGACGTCGTCGGCTTTGCCGCAGGAGTCGCCGGTTTTGTCGCCCCTGCGGTGGATGGACGAGGCCGATTGCTCGTGGAGGCGGCCTTTTTGCTCGCTGTGAGCTGCGCCCGTGAGCGGCGTGCGAGCGCCGCCTGGCGTTTTTTCTCTTCGGCAGCCTGCTCGGCGGCCAGGTGCAGTTGTTCGTCGGGCGACACCACGCGCTTCGCCTCCCAGGTGGTCTGTGGCCGGATCTCTTCGAGCAGGAGCGCGATCCAGGAGGTGAGCGGCAGCGCCAGCACCCAGCGCAGCAGCATGCTGGACGGCACGGGCAGGAAGATCGCCGTGTCTCCCAGCCAGCGAAGGAGCGGGAAGTGGAGCAACATAGCGAGGTCTCCAAAGATGGAAACCCAGAACCCGGCCAGCGCGCTATGAAACACCACCACCGGGACGTACCAGAGCAGTGAGAGGTAGGCGGAGCAGGAGACGTGCGCCCAGCGTTCCCCCGCTTGCCAGACGCGCCCGCCAGCTTGCCGCTGGGCGTCGCGACCGAGGAAGACGACGGGGCCGAGGAGGTAGAACAAGGCGAGGAGGCCTGTCCAGCTCGCGAGGGTGATCCACCGCTTGCCGCGCTGGGGGGTGGAGGATGCGGACGAGGTCAAGAGGGGCTGCTGCGGAAGAAAGTTCGGTGGATCTGCCATCGCGCTATCCTTTCTCCTTTTCAATGCGCAGAATACGGATACGCTTGCGCTCGTCATCGGTCCGCAGATAGTCCCGTCGTGCCGCGATCACCTTGTTATAGATCTCCTCATCATGGCAGAAGTACCAGGCAAAATCATACTGGGACAAGAGCGACCGCAAAATACCCTTGCCGAGCCGCTCGGAGCCTTTACACGACAGTTCCTCCTCGATCGCCACGGTCTGCCCCTTTTTGAGAGGAATGTGTTCGATGACGATCTCGCCGCGCGTGAGTGGGTAGGAGCCATCGACCTCAAGCCGCATTACCCCGTCCGGGCGGTGCGCGTGTTCGGCGTCCGCGCCAAGCTTTCTCACTTGATCGACGTAGATCTTGCGCTCGCTGATCCACTGGTGCGCCGGAGCGTTCGAGCCGCCGCGGGCCAGGTGGAGGCGCCGGTTGATGACCTGGTAGGTATGCGAGGCGAGGGTGAGCTTATGGGGGTCCTCGGGGAATTCAATTTCGGGCCAATCAAGGCCGAGATTGCGCAGGCCTGCCGCCGAAATTCTAGCCCAGGCGGGCTCATGCTCCCAGGGCTTCCAACGCCGGGCGAAGTGCATCTTCTCATCCCAGCGCCGCACCAGCTCCGCCGTGGCGTGCAGGCGCTTTTTGCAGTCGCGCGGCCAGGGTACACCCTTCCTTTTCCCGCCCCGTGGCTTTTTGCCCTTCGTCTTGCTTTGTTCCTCGTTGCGTAGCTCGTCAATCGCCGGGGCAAGGTCCGGGTCCAGCCACTGGCCGAGGAGGTCATAGGGGACGAATTTCATCTCGGCAATCAGGAGCAGGCCCTTGTCATCGCGCAGGGTATACTCAAATGTCCCCCAGTCGGAGCGATGCGTGTCTTCTATGGGTGGTTGCGACCGGCGAGCCTTGCTCATGGTCGGTCCTTCTCCTTTGTTGATGCCCTGCTTACGCAGGACGATGCATGACGCTCTTTCCCTTGAATACTGCAACTCTATCAAAGCAGTTCAATACATAGGTCCAAAAACTTTGGCGATCTATTGACCACTGGCTGTCTTTGGCTTCGTACGAGCAGTGACACCCGTACTGGATGGACTACCACAAGGATTGCTCCTTGCTTTCCATCCTCTACCAACTCAGGTGTTACCACCTTTGAAGGCTACTTGAATACTACCCTGTATCTCTCTTCTTTGCGACCGGCAGAAAAACATTGGAACTGGCGTTCTCTCCACACCCTCTATCTTACTACAACGTGTTCCATATAGTTTTGGTGGCATCATCAGAATGACTGCTTCTCCGGGCTTTCAAGTGTCATGCAGTGACATGCAATGTCATGCAAAGGCAGAGAGCGAACGGGAAGCGGCATGCAGGGGCAATGGCGCTCATGCGAACCAGGGGCAGGCGGGAAGTGGGTTACCCTGCTGACTATATAATATATCTCCTCTCTTCTCTGTTTCTCGGATCAGTGAATCAGGAAGATCATCATTATCTGGTTGGGTCTCTTCGACGTGTCTTGTTTTGTATACATCGTGTGTTCCAGGACCTGCCCTGTTTCATTTTGTATACAATTTGAGAGATCCGGGTTTCCCTCGTCTTTATGGGAAGAGCTGATTGGCTGACAAATTTAATCTCCCTGAGAAGGGCATAAGAAGATCTCATTGTTGTTGTCGAGTTTTAAGCTGTCCTCAGCCAATTGTCTCACATTTCCCGTCAAAAGCCGAAGGTTTTGAGATTCGCGTTTTGAGATAGCTTTTGAGACACAGCAAGCAGGCTCTAATCCCCTCGAATTGCTCCCCTAAAACTGGTCACAGCCTGGCATGGAGCTGTCTCATCAAACGGTCGTTATTTGCGGCGCTTGATCTGCCCAGGAGCAAGGGGGCGGCAGGCGAACCCTCCTGTCGTTGGGTCTGCTTCCTTCCCTAGTGGTGTGGTATACTCGCCTATGTTGGAGATTAGGGGTGAATTGCCCAACAGCAAAGGAAGGAAGCAGTGCCCAAGTACTTAGAGCATGTGCTCATCTGGGAGGAAGCCGAGCCTCGCTATCAACTCCAGAGCTCTGGGCGGCCGAAGCAGTGGTACTCGAGATGCGGAGACGAAGGCGCGTTCTCATGCTGGTTGGACGAGCACACCGCTTTTGCCTTTGTCGGCCAGCACGGGCGGCTCTCGGTGCTCAAAGAAGCCAGGCGTGGCAACCGAGAGTACTGGTATGCCTCTCGCACGCACCATCGTCAGACCCAGAAACGCTATCTGGGACCTTCGGAAAAGGTAACGTTTGCACGGTTAGAGGAGGTGGCACAGGTGCTCGCTGGCCCACCTGCCCTGAACTCCTCTTTCCTGCCATCATCCAGGCTGCCTCGGGAGGGAGTCCTGGGTGTCAAGCTTTCTCCTCCTCGTCTGCCGCTAGCCGTCGTGGAGCGCTCTCGCTTGTTTGCTGCGTTGGATGCCGCGCTGGCTTACCCCCTCACGCTGGTTTCGGCCCCTGCTGGTAGTGGCAAGACCACGCTGCTTGCCGCCTGGGTGAGCACCTTTGCGAAGCGGGCATCTGGGGGGAGCGCAGCAGGAGCAGCCCCTGCTCTCGCCTGGCTTTCCCTGGAGGAACTGGACAATGACCCCATCCGCTTCTGGACATCGTGCATTGTGGCGTTGCGAACCTGTCTGCCCAGCGTTGGGGAAATGGCGCTTGCTATGCTCCACGCGCAAGAGTCCCTCCCTCTTGCCACGTGCCTGATCTCCCTGCTTCAAGAGATCGAACAGGTGGACCAAGAGATCCTGCTAATCTTGGATGATTATCATGTGATTGCCGAGCAGACTATTACACAATCGATGCACTTCTTGCTCGAACACATGCCTGCCAACCTGCATCTGCTGCTTGCCGGACGCACGGATCCCGAACTACCTCTGGCTCGCCTGCGCGCTCGTGCGCATCTGCTTGAGTTCAGGGACCCCGAGCTGCAGTTTACGAGGGCAGAGGCAAGCAGCTTTCTGGTCGAGGGGATGGCTCTCCCGCTCTCAGAAGACGAAGTGACCGCCTTGCACAGGCGCACCGAGGGCTGGATCGCCGGGCTGCAACTGGCAGCCCTCTCGCTCAAAAAGCGGGATGATCCCTCTGCCTGGGTGAGGCACATTGCTGGGGGGCACCGCTATCTCTTAGACTACGTGCAGCAGGACATTCTCGCGCGCTTGCCACTATCGCTGCAACACTTTTTACTCCAGACATCCATCCTGACCCGCATGAATGCAAGTCTCTGCCAGGCAGTTCTGGTGGAGCCGACATATACCGCAAGCCAGCAGGTGCTCGAAGATCTCGTACATGCCAACCTCTTTGTGGTGCCGCTGGATGATGAGCGAGAGTGGTATCGCTATCATGAACTCTTTCGCGAGGCACTCCTGGCTCGGTTGCAGGCCAGTCAGCCGGACGTGGTGCCGTCGCTACACCTGCGAGCAGCTCGCTGGCATGAGGCTCAAGAAGAGTGGCGGAAGGCCATTGCCCATGCATTGGATGCTCCTGACTATCCTCTGGCTGCTTCCTTCATCGAACAGGCTGCCCCTAAATGCTGGCTCAGCGGTGATGCGAACCTCGTGCTGAATTGGATCCTTTGTCTTCCAGATATTGTCCTGCGTGCTCATATCCATCTTGCTCTCAATGCCACCTTTCGCTTCCTAAATCCTGTGCAAGCACTCCCACAGACGGTGCAAGTCAGGGTTGTTGCCCAGGTAGAGCAGGTCTTCTCCCGTCTGGAAGAGTTCGTACGCAGAAGGTCAGAGTACAAACTCTCCGCGACGGAGGTAGCGCTGATCAGGCGGCGAGTGCGCCTGTTGCGTGCCTTGATTCAGGGATGGGAAATGCACAAGCGTGGCGACGAAACAAGCTTGCGCCAGCTTGCTCAGGAGATAAAGGCTCTGCCCCCAGATGAGGAAAGAAGTTGGAACCTCATCTCGCTCACCTTCATTTTTTGGCTGACCCATGCGTATCAGCGTGAAGCTGGCCTCCTGCTGCCAAAGCTGCTTGCGGCTAAGAGACAGGTGAAAGAGGCTGGAGATCAACTGGCAACACTTCGCGTCATGCATATGTTGGCTGCCGCATATACAGACGCAGGGAAGCTGTACCAGGTTTATAGGGAGTGCACTGAAGGACTCGCCCTGATAGATCAGATGGGGGGGCATACCACATTAGAGGGATATTTTCACATCTATCTCTCATTCGTCTATTACTCATGGAATCAGTTAAAAGAGGTATCAGACTCGCTCAACAAGGTGCGGCGGATCGCACAAGCTTGGCAGGAAGTGGATCTGCGAGTGATGGGTGAGACGACCTGGGCGTGGCTCTCACTTGCTAGAGGGGATCTCTCTGAAGCCGAGCATGCAGTACGACTGGTCGAGGAACTGGTTGCGCAGGAAAGGTATGCTTTCCATGGTCCCTGGCTCATCTATGCTCGTGTCCCGTGGTGGTTGGCCCGAGGAGACCTCACCAGGGCCAGTGAGTGGGCGGCAGAGACAGCGCTTTCAGAGGAGAATTGGCATCCCACGCGCAAATGGGAGGCCCTCCTGCGCGTGCGGATCGCTTTAGCAGAGCGGCAGTACACATTTGCAATTGAGCTGCTCTCACGCTTCAGTTCTTACCTCGATAGACCTGGAGACATCTACACAACCATTTCATTCCTGGCTCTACAAGTCGTGGCGCTTTATCAGGCTGGCAAGAATGAGCTGGCAATACGTAACGCTACTCGCCTGCTCTCGATAACTGAGCCAGAGGGCTATATCCGTGTGTATTTAGATGCAGGAGCACCTATGAAACAGGTCCTTCAGGCCCTGCTCGCATCTGCCGACGCGAAGAGCCAGGATGGGTCTCCAGACAAGGAAGATCGCGCTTCCTCTCTTGTCGTTTCCAGATCGTACCTCAGGCAATTGCTCCAGGCTTTTGAGGAGGAGAAGCAAAGGGGTACCCCTCTGTCAGATGAACAGCCTGCCAATGTGCAAAAGGCTCTCCCATCCCTCCCCTCGCTGCTTAGAGAGGCTACCTCATGCACGCCATATGAACCGCTCACTCCCCAGGAATTGAGAGTCTTGCAACTGCTGGCTATGGGTCACTCCAATCAAGAGATCGCCAATGCTCTGGTGGTCTCGCTCAATACGGTCAAGTCCCACCTCAAACACCTCTATAGCAAGCTGAGTGTGAGCAGCCGCATCCAGGCCAGCACTCGTGCCCGCGACTTGCACTTGCTCTGATCGTTCTCTGCACTCCCTCAAATCACCCCAACGGGTGGCGACAACTCCCCCTGGTCCACTGTATATTCTTGCCATGAAGGAGACAGGGATGGAGGCTGATCCAGCCATGTACGTGTCATTGCGCATCAAAGGCCATCTGGACCAGAGCTGGCAAGAGTGGCTGGAGCACTTGCAGATTGTGCATGAGGAAGACGGCACCTCCCGGCTTTATGGCACGCTTGCCGACCAGTCCGCTCTCTTCGGGGTGCTCACCAAGATCCATCGCCTGAGTTTAACGCTGCTCTCGCTCGAACGGAGCGAGAACGAACCAGAGAAGGAGAAGGAAGAACCATGACCGAGAAGACTGACCTCTCTGCTCCCCCGATGTCAGCACAGCAGCAAGAAGGGGTATCATGAGCATCTATACTCTCGTCCTCTTTATGCACGTCATCGGAGCTATCGGCTACTTTCTCAGCATTGGCATGTGGCTGTTTGTTCTGCTGGGTCTGCGACGGGCGCAATACGTCGAGCAGGTGCGCGCCCTTATCCATCTCAACGACCTGTCAGGCCCATTCGGGGCGGTCAGTGCGGTGGTGCTTCTGGCTGCCGGACTCTACCTCGCCTTCACCGCCTGGAGCTTGCTGACTGGCTGGATACTCGTCGCGCTGATTAGCCTGGTCGTGATCGTCCCCACCAATGCCGCCATCATCGCGCCGCGTAGGAGTGCCATCGTCAAATTGCTGACTCATGAAGGGTCAGACGGTACAATCTCCGATGCTCTGAGGCAGCGCCTCCATGACCCCGCCCTCCTGGTGATGGTGCAAACGGTGGCCGCCCTGCTGCTTGGCATCGTCTTTCTGATGACCACCAAGCCGGACCTGGCAGGCTCCATCATTGTGATGGCGATCGCGCTGATCCTCGGCCTGGCGTCGGGTATAGCCGTTTCAAGGTTACAACGATAAGAGCGGCAGGAGATGAGTCCGAGCCAACAACGTACCAGGACGGGTGAATTATGAAAGGAATCCTCATCTTGCACGATCAGCCAACGAGAAAAGCAGCCTGAAAGGAGGAGGAACATGAATGAGCATGCCCAACGACCACCACAACCGACTGGTTCGATGAAACCATTTGCTATCCTGGTTGGGGAATGGAAGAGGGTGGGAACCCACTCAGCTTTCCCATCCGCAGTGCATGGGTATTCTTCTTTCCAATGGCTGGTGGAGGGGGCCTTGTTGATGTGGCATTTTAATTGGGAACGCGAAGGTCCTCCCAATTTCTTCGTCTACTCTAAGTTGTATACCGTTTAGATCGAGACCAAAGGAGGTCAAATGTCTGTATCAGTGCTCTACATGTCGATGTCCCTCGACGGCTACATCGCCGGCCCCAACGACGAAGTGGGCAACCCTGGCGGCGACGGCTTCATGCGGCTGCATGAGTGGTACGGGGTCGTCTCGGAGGGAGAGGTCGTCCAGCCGTCCAGGACGGGTGGACAATTCATGGACGAAATAAATGCGACTGGTGCGGTCCTAGTGGGTCGGCGGACCGCAGAGCAGGCCGATCATTATGGCGGGAATCATCACGGGGTCCCCATCTTCGTGCTCAGTCACCGGCCACCCGGTCCCTCGGTTGCCACCTATCCATTGGTGACGTATGTGACCGATGGGATCGCAAGCGCGATGGCGCAGGCGAGGGCCGCCGCTGGGGACCGCAACGTGCTGGTGCATGGTGCCTACACCGCACAACGGGCGCTTGAGGCCGGGGTGCTGGATGAGGTGCAGATCCATCTGATCCCGGTGCTCTTTGGCGGCGGTCGGCGGCTCTTCGAGGTGTTGCCGTCGCGTGTCGAGTTGCAGATCGTTCGGATGATCGACACACCGCAGGCCACCCACATCCGCTACCGCGTCCGAAGCTAGCGCCGGGAGAAGGGCGGCCCCTTGATTATAGTTGGTCGGCTGAGGTGACGGATCGGAAGGGCCTCTCATTGGCAGTCGGGTGAATTGAAGGATGAACAGAACACAGAAGGAGGAAGAACCAGTTCTCCTTTGTCGAAAACATCACCTGCGCCTCAGAGCTGGAAAATCGCACAGAACGAAAATCTTCCTTGTGAAGAGATGAGTAGTAAAAGAAAGAAAGGGATGGCATAATGAGCCAGGAACAAACCGAGCAAGAGGTGGTACAGCTTGCAGGAACCTGGGCTGCTGCCGAGTTACAGGCTGATACAGCTTTTCTTGAGAAGTATCTTTCGGATGACTTTGTAGGCGTCGGGCCACTCGGCTTCCTGCTGAGCAAGCAGCAGTGGCTCGGACGACATCGCAGCGGCGACATGAAGTACACAGTTCACACTCTAGACGAAGTCAAGGTGCGTGGGTACGACCAGGCCGCCATCCTGGTTGGCCGTCTCACCCAGCAAGCCACTTTTCAGGGGAATCCCATGAACGTGCAGATGCGTACAACACTGGTCTTTGTTCGGCAGGATGGGCAATGGCATCTGGCGGGTCTGCATTTCTGTAATATTGGTCAGCCTCCCCCTTTCGCACGATCTTAAATTGCGCCTGACCAGCGGCTCACGTGAGTCGCCGTGCTTAAGAGCCGCTTCTCATTGTATACTTGTCTGAGAGAGATGAGGAAGGAAAGAACCGTGACATGATGGAGGACTTCACCACCGCCGAGATTCAGACGAGTGAGACGAGCATCTTCGTGCGCACAAAAGGGTCCGGGCCACCGCTGCTCTTGCTGCACGGCTTTCCACAGACCCACTTGATGTGGCGTCGCGTCGCGCCACTGCTTGCCCGCTACTTTGCCGTCGTCTGCGCCGATCTGCGCGGCTACGGGCGCAGCGGTTGCCCATCCTCCACCCCTACCCATGCGCCCTATGCCAAGCGAGCCATGGCGCAAGACCTGGTGAGCGTGATGGAGCAGCTGGGATTTGCGCGCTTCTCGGTCGCTGGACATGATCGAGGCGCTCGCGTCGCCTATCGTCTGGCTCTTGACCATCCTGATCGGATCGACCGGCTCGCCGTGCTCGACGTCTTGCCGAAGGAGACGGTCTGGGAGCGCGCCGATGCGAGGTTCGCGCTCGCCTACTGGCCCTGGTCGCTGCTGGCTCAGCCGGAACCCCTTCCAGAGCGCATCCTGGAGGCGGTTCCGGAAGCCATTATCACCGATGCGCTTGGCGGATGGGGCACGCCCTCGGCGGTGTTCCCGCCAGAGGTGCGTGCTGCCTATGTACAGGCTCTTGGAGATCCTCCTCACGCGCACGCCATCTGTGAGGAGTACCGAGCCGCCGCAACGATCGATCGCGAGCATGACCAGGCGGATCGTGCGAGCAAGGGTCGGATCGTCTGCCCTCTTCTGGCCCTGTGGAGCGCTGCCGGACCGCTTGCTCGTTGGTACGTCAAGGAGGGCGGACCTATCGCGCTTTGGCGAGCCTTTTGCGATGATGTTGTCGGGCTTGCCTTGGACGCTGGGCACTTTTTCCCGGAAGAGGCTCCCGAACAAACCGCTGACGCTCTCAAGCGCTTCTTCAGTGCCGCTGAATGGTCAATTTCACTATGAGATTGATCTTCGCCATGAGAATGTTGGATTTTACAGCAAGGACATCTCCAAAGAGAGGAGAACTCTATGGGAAAAGTGAGATTTAGCCTTTCGGCATCCTTAGATGGATTTATCGCTGACACACACGATGGCATAGACGAGGTCTTCGCCTGGATGGGAAGCAGCATGCACCATTGGCTTGAAGTTGAGGGCGACCAGATCAACCAGGTTGGAGCCGTGATCATGGGACATAGAAGCTTCGATCAGATCGGTGAGGACTGGTGGATCGTCCCTCATGATACCTCGCCCGAATGGCCGGTGATTGTCTTGCAATCGGTACCCAGAGAAGACCTTCAACTGGGCAAGACGCACTATTCCTTTGAAACCGCTGGCATTGAGCGCGCGATAGCCAGAGCGCAAGAGATCGCAGGGGAGAAAACGGTTGCCCTTCACGGGGCCAGTAGCGTCCAACAAGCCTTGAAGGCGGGCCTGCTCGACGAGTTCCATCTGCACATAGCTCATGTGCTCTTAGGTTCGGGGGTTCGCCTCTTCGATCATCTGGGAAGAGAGCCGATCCACCTGGAACATCTCGCAACACGTGAGACGGAGGGGGCGACCCATCTCAAGTTCCGGGTGCTCAAATAAGACCGTGCCTGGTTCTAGTTCTAGAGGAGGAGACAATGAGAAAAGTGAGAGCAGCTCCCTTTCTCAGTCTGGATGGCTTCATAGCAGGGCCAGAGGGGGTAGCATTTGACCGTGCGAGGCTCCCTCATCTGTTCGAGCTTGACCGAATTGAGTACGAGAACAGACACAAGGAGGAGGAATGATGAATGAACATGCCCAACGACCACCACAACCAACCAGGTCAATGAAACAGTTTGAGGTCCTGATGGGGGAATGGGAGATGGTGGGAACCCATCCTGCTTTGCCAGCCGCAGTGCATGGGCATTCTTCTTTTGAATGGCTGATGGAGGGCGGTCTGCTGCTCTGGCATTTTGATTGGGACCCTGGCCTGCCGAGCGCTCTGAGTGTCATAGGCCATGACGACTCGACTGAAACGTGTTCCATGCTCTATTCCGATGAGCGGGGTGTTGCCAGGATCTATCAGATGAGTCTCGAAGGCAGCGTGTGGAAGATGTGGAGGGATTCGCCAGGCTTCTCACAACGCATGACTGCTACGATAAGCTCGGATGGAAACACCATTACCTGGCATGGAGAGTTGTCGCGCGATGGGTCAACCTGGGAGCAAGATCTTTCTGTGACCTATACGAGAAAGCAAGAAGAGGAGAAAAGCCGATGAGAAGGGTGATTGCCTCTCCCTACATAAGTCTGGATGGCTTGATCGCGCTCCCAGATGGAACATCGGACTGGCCAAAGAGTGGCAGTGAACGCTATGCCCGTGAGATTCTCCCGATGCTCTTTGAGCAGTCGGATACCATTGTGCTGGGGCGCAAGACCTACGAAACAATGGTGCAATTCTGGCCCAACATGGACCCTGCGGAGAATCGCTTTGTCACGCCGATGAAGACGATCCCGAAAATCGTCTTCTCCCAATCGCTCTCGACGGTTTCGTGGGGAAAGTGGCCTGCCACGCTGGTGAAAGACGATCCGGTGGAGGCGATGCGCGCGCTCAAGCACCAAGAGGGCAAAAACCTGCTGATCTTCGGAAGTGGGAAGCTGATTTCTACCCTGGCACAGGCAGACGTGATCGACGACTACTGGCTCCAGGTTCACCCCTGGTTCTGGGAAGTGGAGTAGCTCTGTTCAGAGAGCTGACGCACCAGCTCAATCTTTCGCTGCTCGAATTGCACTATCAGCCAGAGAGAAAAGCCGTCTGATCCGATGGCGCTACGCACGCGAAGGTGGGAAGGCGAGCAGCGAAAAGCTGGATTCTGTTCCCGAGTGGGGCGGCCACTCTGGGCCATTCCCACGGAGCCGCGTGTGTCAACCGCTCGCAGCCAGCGGTTTCGCCAAGCTCTCAAACGTGTCAAGACAAAAACGTTCCATTCAGGGGCCATGGGTCTTTCTTACCAGAAAGCCTCAAAGGAGGGCGACAACTACCATGGGAAAAACAGTGCTAGGAGTTTGTCGGAGAGAACAGAGCAGCAGTCAATGCCAGCTATCCCTTCCGTTCTCTCCCGAGAGTGGCGAGTTCGTTGTAGAGCGCTTCGGTTTGTGCCAAGGATTCCTGGAGCTGAGCAGTGGTCGTTCCAGTTGCACCGAGAAGCGTGTAGATCCTCTCAAGGAAATTGTTCGGTCGGATGCTGAAAGAGTCGAGATCTGCCTCAAGCTTTTTCTCGCTGAGATAGTAGGTTTCGTTGATCGCATAAAGGACTTGGACAAAGCAGTGAATAGTTCGTGCCAGGCAACCAGTCACCAGGTAAACTTCTCCACGCGAGGCAGGCTTGGAGGCATTGTCGAGCGTGAATCTGGCGCTCCAAAGGAAGTTTTTGATGATGGCTTGCTTGAGATGAGGGGAGTAATGGGCAACCTTTGCCTTGAGACGCTCGATCGTCTGGTCAGGGTCGTAGAGGGGACGGCAAATAGCAATCTCTGTACAATACATGAAGCTGTGAAAGCCATAGGCAGGTTGCTGCCAGTAATCGGAGCGCACGAGGCCCTCATTGCAGTCATCGATGGTAGAGGAGACAAAGTCAAGGTTCCGGTAGAGCAAATCGACACGCTGGCCTCCTATCGTGAGCCATGCGCCGCCATTGACCCAGGTTCCCCACCCTCCTAGATCAGTCACGGTGGGGTTGGGAGCATCATTGAGCAGAGAGGCAATGGAACGAATCTGGTCAATGTCCAACGGCTGGTTTTCGTCGTAGTAGAGGCCGAGGTCGATATCGGAGTCGGGCCGCTCTGAACCACTCGCGTATGATCCACCCAGAACGATGGCTCTGAGGCCATGGACCGGTTTGAGACGATCCACCATCTGTTGAAGCAGGAACTGGTGTTGCATGGTTGGTTTCTCTTCCCTTTCGGCGAAACGGGAGTATGCTCTTTCTCCCTTCCGCAACCATCTTTGCCCAGGAGCCGATGCTGCACGTGTTGGTTCCCAAGGCTCCGGCAGGGTTTGCCACCACCCGGTGCTACATGCAGGATAAGATATGGAAGCGCTTGAGATTGAAAGCCAAACAGACCAGACACCATTCGCCAGCCGCCTGGACCCCACGCAAGGAGAACTGGCGGAAGCCCAGCACCTCTTTGATGATCCCGATCACCGGTTCGACCGTGCATTTGCGTGCCTGATAGATCGCTTTACCCAGGGCTGTCCTGAGCTTGTAGGCCATCTTGACTTGGGCGCTGGCTTCCTCAGGTGGGGGATCGGGCAGCGGAGCGAACCGCTGCTGCCAGCTAGGATGATGGGGATCACGCCCCGTGGCGATGTAGGGCTCGATGCCTCGCTTCCCACACGCCGCCAGGGTCGCGGGACCAAAGTACCCAGCATCCAACGCCGCTGCCTCAGGCGTGCCAATCGTCGAGGGAATAGCGGCGAGGGTGGGTTCAGCCTCCAGAGAGTCGTTGGGGTGATTGGAGAGGGCATATCCCACGATGAGTAGGCTCTTCTGATCCACGGCAATCTGCGCGTTGTAATCTTGCTCAAAGCCAGCATTGGTCGGGTTTTTCATGATGCGCGACTCCGGGTCGGTAAAGTTGTATTGATCGCTGCCACCAGGTCCTGGGGTCGGTGGGATCGGTGGACGACCACCCCTGCTTCGCCCCGTCGTACGCTCTCGCTCCTCGCGCTGCGCCAGCTTGGCCTCATACTCAGCCTGTTCGGCTGCCACTCGCTCCTGGGCGCGGGCTTCGAGCACCGCTTTGGCCTCCGCTAAACGCGCCAGCCGATCCTGCCGCCGCGCGATCTCCTTGCTCACCACCAGCCCATCGGCCACCTCTGGCTGCTCGCTTTGTTCACCCAGGGCAAACAGCTCCTCGACCTCGGCTTGTAATTGGGTCTCCAACTCCCCCAACCGCTTGTAACTCACCGCTTTCCGCTTGGAGGCATCGGCATGCACCTTGGTGCCATCCAGGCTGATCGTGCCGAGCTTTAGTACCCCCGCCTCCTGGGCGAGCAAGAGCACCTGCACGAAGAGCTCCTTCAGTTCCGGTAGGAAGGTACGCCGAAACGCCGCAAGCGTATCGTGGTCGGGATGCAGATTACCCGCGATGAAGCGAAAGGGCACTGCCTCATAGGTCGCACGCTCAATCTTGCGCGAACTGAACAGCCCGGTGGCATAGCCATACAGGAGCAGGCCCAACAACACTTCGGGGGCATACGGTTCCCCACCGCGTGGCCCATACCGGGCATACAGCACCAAAAGGTCGAGCTGGGCCACGCTGTCTACCACGAAGCGGGCCAGATGGTCGGGAGGTAAACAGTCGCCCAGCCGCACCGTCAGATCAAGCGCCTGGGCGTAGTCCACGGTTTTGAATCGTCTCTTCATGCCCGCAAGTATACCATTCCTGACAAGAGGCACCATACTTGGTCACAGGAGAGTAGACACATACCGGCTGTAACACATAGCGGGCCGCTTGTCCTGACGAGCCGACGTGGTGTATAATGCGGAGCAACGCCATGCCGCAAGGTGGAGTTCATGCGAAGGTCCAAGCACCCCCAACGCGAACGAACAGCTGGTTGGCAGTGAGGGTATCCCATGAACCATCTCGATGTTGGATTAGACAAAGGCCGCAGTAAGACCAATCTGGCCGTGGCTCGTGCAGATGGGCACCTGTTACTGGAAGCACGTATCGAGCACTTCGATCAGTTCGACCCGCAGCCGATCACCGAGAGCCGTCTGCTTCACCTGATCGCACAGCATCTCACCCCCTTCAAGCCACATCCCTTGCACTTGTTCGGCAGCCATGTCGGTACTACCCGCAGCTTCTTCGACGGTTTGTCTGGTGATGGTTTCGATGTCCAGGCGCTCGAAGTCTTCACCGATGTTCACAACCACTACGGCTTGACAGACATGCCCGGCAATGCGGTGACGGTCGCCTGTTGACAGACATGCCCGGCAATGCGGTGACGGTCGCCTGCGGGAGCCACTGGAACGCGATGTATTATGATCATGCCAACAACGTCATCTGTTTTGCGAGCCCTTGTGCCATCTGGGACTATTTGCCCCACAGCTTTGAAGGTATCACCTTTGCCCGCTTTCTGCTGGCGTGGTGGCGTGAGGCATGGGACCAGGGCACCACGTTGCCTCTGGCAAACGAGATCCTCGCCCGCACCGGGCTCTCCGCCGCCACCTTGCGCAACATAGTCAAGCAGGACCCCATGCTGGACACACTCTCCCCGCCTCGGTGGTTGGCCCTGGGTCCGCTCATCTCCCAACACGCGAACGAAGAGCCGGTGGCCTCGTTCCTCAACCAGGGGATCAGCCAGCTCGCGCATCTCTACGACCGGTTTTGCGCGCAGATCACTCCTTCAAGTCCTCCCTTGCTTGTACTGGGAGGCTCGATCTGGAGCAACATCCTCTTTGAACGAGCACAAGGAGCGCTTGCGCGCTCCGGCATCCCCGTGATGCACAGTCAGGGCAATCCAGCGCGGGGAGCGATCCGGTTTCGGCGCACGAATCCCACGGTCAAACTGGAGCCATGGGCCTCTCGTGTCACGAGATGAAGTTCAGAAGCACAGCAATCATGCATCTCCACTCTGAGAAAAGAGGTGCTGCCTGATCAGACGAGCTTGTCCTGACAAACGGAGTGAGCCGCCATTTGTTACAGCCGGTATGTGTCTACCCTCCTCTGGCCAAGTATGGAGGCACCTGGTAAATTGGGTGAAAGGGGGAAATCGGCGCCAATCATGGGAATCGGTGATTGGCGATAGAGGCAACGCTGCTCCCGATCTGGCTTTTCCCATTGATGTCTTGGAAATTGGCCCCAAATATCCCTTAAGAGCGCCAGATCTCGACAGCACGAACGGGAAGGCGAGATCTCATGCGAGCTAGTTTTCACTCCCAGACACATGGGGGATGGTGTGAACACGCTGGAAGGCAGAGAGGGCCTCAGCGGAAAGCCCTCTGCCAAGGGACAGGATGTTTCGCGATAGAGAGTGCCCACTCGAGATCCGGCGCCTCGGCCTGAGCGACGGCTCGCTGCTCTGTGGCGCTTGGCTCGCTCCTCCTGCGAGAGGTGGCGTTCAAGACCGGAGTCGTAAGCATCGACGAGTTCGCGCAGAGCCTGCATGCGTTCGAGCGGGGAGCGATCAGAGGCCAAGGTCGATCCGGAGTTGGCGTAGTAGAGAACCAGCGCGAGGTCGTCGATCCGAGCACCCTCCTCCATAAAGTCGAGGTCCAACACCGCCACCACAGAGCCATCCCGGAACTTGACGTTGTTGTCCCAGAAGTCCCCATGTAGGAGTTGCCTCGGGAACTCCCTGGTGGCCTCCTCTCCGGCGCTCAGCAGAGCGTTCGCCAACTCCTCGGAGAGCGAGGCGATCCGCTCTTCGTCCACGGATGATGCCCACGATCGGATGGCCGAGCAGGCACGCCTCGTGGTCTGGGACGCGTCGGCAGCATCGATGTGGTTGGCCGCTGGGGCATGCCTGGTGCCTGGCGGGGCGGTGATTCCACTCAGGACCGTATGGATCGTACCTAACATCTGCATGCCATCGAGGAGTTGGGCCCAAGTGCTCATGTCCTGGCCGCCGACGAATGATTCGACCTCGACCAGCCAGTCCGCGAAAGAGATCCACGGTTGCCCATCAGCCGAGGGCCTGGTCTGGGTGAAGGGGAGCCCTGCGGCGCGAAGAGTGGCCCGGACGGACTGGATTCCTTCGAGGCGTCGAGGCGTCACCCAGGCTCGATAGATCCGAGCCACATATCCTCGCTCTCTCTCTGGGAGCAGCAGGTTCAGGTTCGATGAGCCACCCAGGTCGATGGGATCGCTGGTGAGGGTCAAGTCGTAGGCCCGGACGACGGTGTCGATGAGTTCCGGGCTCTTCATGGGCCGAACCGGTAGCATGTGCAGTGTTCCAACAGTCAAGTCTTCCAAAGAGAAACTCAATTTACAGCTCTCCATCCGAGTATACCAGATGGAGCCTGGATTCCCAAGTTCTGCACCGTCCGATTCCCAATATTAGCGCCGATTTTAGTACATGCCCTGCAATGTCCTTACTGACCGCTGTACGCTGCTCCTCTGGTATCACTGGCAGGTCGGGCAGTCCAGAAATCGGTGAAGCAGTAATCAGAGTGATATGGTGCTCCGTTCGAGGTCACGCACACAGGATCTCCTCACAGTGTTCCTCTGGTAGACATGCGGGGCCGGATCTTCCCGGCTGTGGCGAGTGAGCAGCCCGGCAGAGGTATTTCTGTTTGCCGCCCTGCGCTCGATCGTTGCACACCAGCGCCTCGCGTCTTCCAATGGGGACAATGAAATGTGAGAGTCACCATGTCCCCTCGCTCAAGAAAAGCAATGATGGTAGGATTCTCCTCACCTGTAAAATGGCTACCTCCCCGGTTCCTGTCTTTCGGCTGCACTTCCGTTGGGATGAGGCATCGAGTGGATCGCCATCGCTAACCGGTGAACTCCGTCGCGGATCTCCTGCTCGTTCACGGCAGCATAGCCCAGTACTAACCCCCCACGGCGTATCGGCTCACTAGAAAACATCGAGACAGGGAGCACTTCAACCCCATACGTCAGGGCTTGTTGCGCTACAGTAACGTCATCCAGGCGAGGGGGCAACCAGCCGACAAGATGCATGCCAGCTTCCGGTGCATGCACTTCGAGCAGCTCTCCGAGCTCACTTGCTACCGCTGCGATCAATGCTGCCCTGCGTTCAGCATAGCGGGTGTGCATTCGTCGGATGTGGCGCGTGAAATGCCCCTTCGTGATGAAGTCGGCCAGTGCCATCTGTTCAAGAATAGGGACATGTCTATCCACAAATTGGCGCACGGCCACAAACATCTCTGTCAGATCAGGTGGCACAACAAGATAGCCGAGACGCAACGCCGGAAAGAGGACCTTGCTGAAGGTGCCGAGATACAGCACGTGATTGGTGCTGTCAAGGCCTTGTAACGCCTCTAACGGGCGTCCACTAAAGCGATATTCGCTGTCGTAATCGTCTTCAAGTACCCATGCATTGGCCTGACTGGCCCATTCCAACAGAGCAAGTCGTTGGGCCAGACTCATCGTCACGCCAAGGGGAAATTGGTGGGATGGCGTAACGTAGGCCACGCGTGCCTGTGGACAGCGTGTTCTCCCTGCGCGCACATCCAGCCCATCCTCTTTGACCGGTATAGGAACCAACTGTGCTCCTGCACCTTCTAATGCACCACGAGCGCCAGGATATCCTGGATCCTCAATCCAGGCCATATCACCAAGGTCGAGTAAGATGCGTGCAGCCAGATCAAGTGCCGCCTGTGCGCCTGAAACGATAATCACCTGGTCCGCTGTGCAACGGACTCCTCGTGTGACACCAATGTGCGCGACAATGGCCTCACGCAGCGGGCGGTAGCCTGCAGGGTCCTGATTGTCGGAGACCTCCTGGAGAGAGTGGCGCACCCGGCGTGTCACCATCTGTGCCCATATCTGGTAGGGAAAGAGATCGAGAGCAGGTACTCCCGCTCGAAAGGCGGGCGGTTTGCCAGGTTCTGAGGGAATCTGAGGCCTCGGTAGAGAAGGCAGGCGTGCCATGTGCATTCCTCGCTGTGACACACGAGAACGGGAAGTATCATCCTGGGCGAATCGTCTCACCT
>WNGR01000523.1_pt1 | contig 47845 bp, 48 predicted proteins | sample 5407581 | NCBI WGS metagenome assembly WNGR01 (sample SAMN13153383, study PRJNA577476) | soil metagenome | isolation source: 80 cm soil or saprolite under Garry oak tree replicate 2 | place: USA:California | collected 2016-06-15 | reverse complement strand
TGCTCTGGGCGACACCGGAAGCCAGTCAGCGTCATTGGACTGCAATTAGGGGAACGCGCGCTCGAAAATGAGCTATCTACAGGAGATGTATGGAGCGGGTGACGGGAATCGAACCCGCACTATCAGCTTGGGAAGCTGATGTTCTGCCATTGAACTACACCCGCGCCGTCCCAGGGCCGACCATGCCGGGTGGCTCCCTGAGCTCGCCCCGATATCGTACCGGACCAAGCGGCACGCCGACGCTCTCTGTGAGCGGTGGCAGGCTCAAGGCGTGCGCCAGCGTTGGCGGATGGCAGGCATGACAAACCTGCGGAGCGCAGGCCCCGCAGTAGGGTAAACGGCGCAGCTCAGAAAAGGTCGTCGAACTCGCCCTTTTTCGCCCCGTCGAGAAAGGCATGCCACTCGACCGGGGTGTACATGAGGACCGGGCCATCAGGATCCTTCGAATCTCTCATGGCGAGCATCTCACCGGCACGTGCCACTTGGACGCAGGCTCCGTTGGCGACGCTGAGCTGGGCCTTGCGCCACGCGACACCCGGAAGCATGGAACCAGTCACTAGCATTTGCGAAACACCGCCGATTCTTACGATAATTTCGAATTATTGCAAATATGCCGACTCACTGTATTAGCCCTTTTTGTACTCATGGCACATTCGGGCCAACAGGTCCAGCGACTTCTGCCGATTCAGTGAGACCGTGCACAGACGCTCAAAGACCTTCTTGTAGCGTTCCAGATCTTGGGCACGCTCAAGATACAACTGCCCCACCAGCCCCTCAACATACACCACGCCAGGTATCGGATCCGGGAACTCAAGCAGGATGAATGTGCTGTCGAGGGCAGGGTGGGCCCCGGCGTCAAATGGCAGCACTTGGACCGTAACGTTAGGCAGCTCGCGGGCTTCCATGACGCGAGCGATCTGCCCGCGCATGACGGTCGGCGAACCCACCACGCGGTGAAGGACCGCTTCGTCCATGACTGCCCGCAGGCTGGGGGGCGGTGGGTCCCGACGGGTCAATATCGTCTGCCGCCTGTGGCGCTCATCGAGTCGTGTGTCGAGCGCACCGGGACTTAGCCTCGGCATGCCAGCCTCGTGGATGGCACGCGAGTACTCGGGGATCTGCAAGAGCCCGGGGAAGACGCCAGGCTCAAAGTCGCTGATCTGTGTCGCTGCCGCTTCCAGGCCTACGTAAGTGGCGTAGGGGAGATCGTAGGGCTGCCACCATGCTTGTCCTCGGCCTTCCCTGGCGAGAGCGGCCAAGTGCTCTCGTTGTGCCGGATCCGTGACCCGATATAGCTCGCAGAGGTCGCGAATGTCCCGGGGACTAGCACCCCGCTGCCCAGTCTCCAGCCTGGAGATCTTGGATGAGGAGACGAGCAGGCTCTCGGCGACCTCCTCCACGGTCTTCCCGGATTCCGTGCGCAAGGCGCGAAGGAGGGCACCCAGTTCCCTGCGGCGAATCACCGGGCTGCCGGCGTCCGCCACTCCAGCGGACTCCTTTCCCGCAAGCTCCACGAGAATCACCAACCGAGTAAGTGCCGCGAGTAAGCGTTATCGGATCTTGACAATGGCACTTGCCAAACGCGCTTGCCAGAGGGACCATTGAAGCAGAAGCGCTGATGATCCTCAAGCGACCCGTCGGCACGGGCCGATGGTGGCAAGGGGGCCACCCATATAACGCCAAGGGCGTTCAGGCCCTTAGGCAGCCGGGCGAAGGAGCCCAGGCCGAGAGGCCATGGGGCCCGCACGGCAGAGAGGAGGCGCTTCTCGTCCAAAAGTCGCGATCCGCTTCGCTCCCGGCGCAGCCGGAGCCAGCCATTCCACGCACGGCCAGGCACCGCTATCGGTGAACCGGGCCCCAGAGCCTCAACGCTCCCTCAACCAACAAGCTGGACCGATGCCCTCACACCGGCCCAGCTACACCACAACTCCGGCTCTAACCCGAGCGAAAAAGGAATGGTGTTGTGATCAACCCTATCATCCCAACCACGAAAAACAAGACGCCGAGATGCGTTGCGAACTGGCTGGCCAGCCTTGCGGAGAAGGCCGGGAACCGGCTGTTCGCGCGCGATGACCAGACGGCACGCAGCCACGGCTGGCAGGTCACTGCACGCTGCGGCGGCTTAGGCCGCCGCTACCGAGACCCACGGTTTGACACTCTCTGCGCGTGCCGAGAGTGCGAGGGCGGCGGATACGTCGGCGGTGAGCCGTGCGCCGTGTGCCAAGGCACGGGCAGGGTGACACGGGAACTTCACGCGCCGGGGGAGGTGGTCCCCGATGATGACAACGCGCTCGCAGCAACAGCGTGAAACACGCCTGCGGGCCGACATGGAGAGCATCATTGCCCCGGATCCGCGACCAAGCGCACCCGTCCTGCTATGGCGGTGGCGGTACGAGACCGGCGCCGCAATCACCGTAGCCGGGCTGGTGATCATGCTCGTAGGCGCGGTCGGCGCCGAGGGGGCGATCATCAGCCTGGCCGCCCTGGCAGGGCTGCTGTCCCCGCCGTGGCCAGCATGGTTAACCGCCCGCCTGTGGTGTGTCATCACCCCGCACCGCCTGCGGTCGGGGTTCGTGCAGGCGAGGATCCAGACTCGGCGCGGCAGGCTGCCGGTCATCGTCCGCACGACGCCTGCACCGTTCGGCGAGCGCGTCCGCCTCTGGTGCCCAGCTGGGATCCCGGCCGAAGATTTCCGGTCGGCGCGATCCACCCTGCGGGCGGCGTGCTGGGCCAGGGACGTACGGGTCACCCGCGACGAACGTCAGTCCCACCTCGTCACGCTGGATGTCATCAGGCGCGACACCAGCAACTGATGGCTGTGGGCTGGGCGCGGAGCAAACTTGCCGGATTGAACCCGGCAGTCAAGCCCGGCGACCAGCCCGCGACGACTCACTGCTCGCTCTGATACTGGCTGAGTTCCGCCCGCAGTTCGGCACATTCCTGCTCCAGTTCCCTGACCCGTGCCTCCAGCGCGAGCACCTGGCGGATCGCGGCCAGGTTCATCCCGTCATCCGCCAGCTGGGCCACGTACTGCACCACGGTGACCTCACGCAGGGTGTAGCGGCGCTGGCCGCCAGCTGAGCGGGACGGGCAGACCACCCCGAACTCGTCAAGGCGGCGCAGGAACGCCTGCTGCACTTCGAGCATGGCGGAAACCTGCCCCACCGTGTACATGGCCAGGTTCTCGTCATCGAAAGGCGTCGATGCCATGACTCGCTCCAGAATGCGGGCGGCCCGGGCAAGCTGCCCCGCCCGGGCCTACCCAGAATGCGTGCGCCTCGATCAGGCCGTGATCGGCTTCGGGGTCTCGGTGCGGATCTCCACCTTACGGGGCTTGGCCTGCTCGGCCAGCGGGACACGGACGGTCAGCACGCCGTCGCGGTAGTCGGCCTCGACCTTGTCCGCGTCAGCCATCTGGCCCAGCCGGACCCGGCGGGTGAAGGATCCAGTCACCCGCTCGCGCGCGAACGGGGTCTCGCCCTCGGCGCGCTCGATGGTCCGTTGCGCGCCGACGGTCAGCACACCGCGCGCCACAGTGACCTCAATGGAATCCGGGTCGATGCCCGGCAGGTCGAAGTGGAACAGGATGTCGTTTTCCCGCCGAACACCGTCCATCGGAATGGCCGACTGCCCCACGGCCGGGGTCCAGCCGAACGCGCGCTCCACGATGCGGTCGAACTCGGTGAAGGGGTCGAATGTTGCTCGCAGCACTGCAGTTCACCTCCAGGTGAAACCTGGATCCGTCGACCCAGGCTCTCCGTCTTCTCACCCAAAGTGAACTTACAACTTAAGTTAGATATTCCTTCATGCAGCACTGAGATAGAAGTTGCCAGTACGGCGGTCGCTCCCCTGGGCACTGCCCTGTGATCAGCCCAGACGCTCGATGATGGTGGCGTTCGCCTGGCCGCCCCCCTCACACATGGTCTGCAGCCCGTACCGGCCGCCAGTGCGCTCAAGCTCATGCAGGAGCTTGGTGGCCAGCACCGCACCCGTCGCGCCGAGCGGATGGCCGAGTGCGATGGCACCGCCGTTTGGATTGGTCTTTTCAAGAGATGCGCCGGTGTCGGAGGACCACGCGAGCAGGACAGGCGCGAACGCTTCGTTCACTTCGAAGATGTCGATGTCACCAACGCCCAGGCCAGCCTTGCCGAGCACGTGCTCGGTGGCGGGGATCGGGCCGGTGAGCATGAACACCGGGTCGGCGCCGGTGACCGCGAGGGCCTTCACCCGTGCCCGCGGGGTGAGCCCGTGCTGCCGCACCGCTGCCTCGGATGCCACCAGGAGGGCGGCCGCGCCGTCGGAGATCTGGGACGCGGCGGCGGCTGTGACCTCCCAGCCTTCCCGCAGCGGCGCCAGCCCGGCCATCTTCTCCAGCGAGGTGTCGCGGCGCGGGCCCTCGTCCACGCTCAGCCCGTTCACCGGCACGATCTCCCGCTCGAACCGGCCCTCGTCGATCGCGCGCACCGCCCGCCGGTGGCTCTCCAGCGCGAACTCCTCCAGCTGACGGCGGACGATCCCCCACTTCTCGCACATCATCTGCGCGCCACGGAACTGTGAGATCTCCTGGTCGCCGTAACGCTCCCGCCAGCCCTGCCCAAACGGCAGCGGCATCCCCTTCTCGGCGGGCAGCAGGATGCTCGATCCCATCGGGACCACGCTCATGCTTTCCACACCGGCCGCGATCACCAGGTCCTGGGTGCCTGACAGGACGGCCTGCGCGGCGAAGTGCAGCGCCTGCTGCGAGGACCCGCACTGACGGTCCACGGTGACGCCGGGCACGTGTTCCGGCAGCCCAGCCGACAGCCACGCCTGCCGCGCGATGTCCAGCGACTGCGGTCCGATCTGGGACACACACCCCATGATCACGTCCTCGACCGCGCCCGCATCCACGCCCGTGCGCGTGATCAGCGCGCGCAGCACATGCGCCGCCAGGTCCACCGGGTTCAGCCCGGCCAGGCCCCCATCGCGCTTGCCCACCGGCGTTCTGACCGCTCCGACGATGTATGCCTCCGCCACCATGTCCTCCGGGGTGTTTGGGCTGTGACCGCCCACGGCCTGCTCGTTAAGCCTGATGTTACCCGCGAGTTAATCAACGACCCATACCCCAAAACGGCAAAGCCTTCCCAACCCCCGCAATCCCACCCGAACCCACCGTCATAACCTGGACAGGCGCTGTCTCACGATCGCGCTGGCCACCGTATGCTCAGGGAACCGAGTCCGCCCAGCCCCCGGAGGCGAAGGTGACAAACGGGCTGATCCTGCTGGCATTGATTGCCCTGCTGGGAGCCTTCGTATGGACCCGGATGAGCCGGCGGGCAGGCGTACCCGTGACCTGGCGGACGTGGCTCACAGCAGTGACGGTTTTCGTGCTGCTGATACTGGCCCTGTGGGCCTACAACACGCACAGATAAGCACGTTCAGCCGCCAGCGGGCTCATGGCTTGATCGGCATTTCGAACCAGACGGCCTTGCCGTCCCTGGTCGGCCGCGATCCCCACCGCGTGGCAAGCTGGTCCACCAGGTACAGGCCGCGGCCGCCCTCGTCGGTCTCGCCGGCACTGCGAATCCGCGGCAGCCTCAGGTCGGTGTCGAAGACCTCCACCCACACTGCCGCAGCGCCACGCCGCAGCCGCAGCGTGAACTTCTTGTTGGACCGGGATGGGAAGTCCGCGCCAAACTCATCAGCCCCCCAGCCCGCCGCCAAGCCAGCCGAGGCCGCCAGCCCAGCCGGCGCGGTCAGGCCAGCGGGCGCTCCGGCCGGCTCCAGCGTGATCCGGTGGCGCCGCCGGGCGGGTGCCGCCGTGTGGAGGACCACATTGGTGACCACTTCCGAAACGAGCAGGCAGCCAAGCTCCACCTGCTCGAGCGACAGGTCCCAGCGGCTGAAGACGGCTTGCGCCTGGCGGCGCGCATCCGAAACCCTGATTGCCTCAGCCGGGAAGACTTCCACCCACGAGGACAGGTCCTCCCGCGAGGTACGGACGACCACGATCGCCATGTCATCGTCGATCTCACCGGGCACGGCTTCCTGGGCCGCCTGCGCGATTTCCTCTGCCCCTGCATCGGCGACCAGCCCGACCGCTGCGCGGAGCATCTCCGCCGCTTCCGCCGGGCTGTAGTGCCCGGTGCCCTCGGCCCGCTCCCGCCGGTCGGTCAGGCCGTCGGTGTAGAGCACCAAGACTGACCCAGGCGGGAGCTTACGCTGTTCCTCCCGGTAGGTGGGAAGCCCGGGCCCGCCGATTCCGCGGACCCCAAGCAGCAGTCCCTTGTGCTCGATCTCGAGTTCCTTCACCTCGCCGTCGGAGATGAGCAACGGCGCGTCGTGGCCGGCGTTGGCGAATGAGAGGCTGCGGGACCAGGCATCGTAGACCAGGTAAGTGCAGCTCACCATGGGCGGGCGGTCTGAGTCGCCGGAGACGGAGATGCCCAGGGTCCTGACCCAGTCGTCCAGCTTGCGCAGTATCTCCGCTGGGGGCTTGTCGTCCTGCGCGAACGCTCGCATCGCCGCCCGTAGCTGCCCCATGACCGCGGCGGCCCGGGCGCCACGGCCCTCCACGTCGCCGATGACAATGCCAACCCGTCCCGCCGACAGCGGGATCAGGTCATACCAGTCCCCCCCGACCTGGGTCTGGATCCCCTGGCCGTGGGTTACCAGCGGCTTGGCGGGGTCGTAGCGCCACGCCACCTCAAGACCGTCGAACGTGGGTATGTCCTGCGGCAGCAAGCTGGTCTGGAACACCAGCGCTGTGCGGCGTTCCGCCTCGAAAAGCAAGGCGTTGTCGATGGCAATCGCCACGCGGCTCGCGATCGCGCCAAGGAAATCGCGGTCGTCTACGTTGTAGAACTGCTCTTCCCGCTGGGTTAGGCGGGACAGGGCGAGGCTCATCACCCCGAGCAGTTCCCCCCGGGCGGCGAGGGGTGCCGCGACAATCGAGGTCAGGCCCGCCTCGTCGCTCGCCCGCATGCTCTGTGCGTGCGGAGCCGGAAAATGCTCGTGCCGCAGGTTCTCCACCAGGACGACTTCCCGGCGGTCCATCGCCTGCGTGCAAAAGTGCCCTGCGGGATAGCTGATCTCCTCACCCACCTGCGCCCAGGTGCCCGGCGGCGGTTTCCAGCCCTGCGCGTTGAACTGTGCCCTGCGAATGAGCCTGGCGCCGTCGTACAGGTCGATGAAGCAGTGGTCGGCAAATTGGGGGACCAGCGTCTGTGCCACGTGCCCCAGGGTCAGGTGGAGCTCAAGAGAGCGGGACAACTGCTGCCCGATCCGCTCCAGCAACGCGATCCGGTCCTTCTCCCGCTGGCTGCTTCGCCTGGTCGCCCGGCGGGCGATGAGGACGATGCCATCGATGGCGCCGGTGGGATGGCGGAGCGGAACCGCCTGCGCCCGGACGAAGACACGGGATCCGTCCGACCGCGCGCTGGCGAAGGTCCCTTCCCACGAGCGGCCAAGCAGCACCTGCCGTGCCAGTTCGGCTGCCTTGCCGAGATCCTGCTCCTCGAAGCCAAGGGAGAGCAAAGACCTTCCCACCAGGCGCTCAGGTTCGTCGGGAAAGCCGAATAGCTTGACCGCGTGAGCGTTCGCGTATAGCAGGTTGCTGTACCTGTCGGTGACCACCACGGCCGCCTCGACCTGCGCGAGGACCGTCTCGGCCGGAAGGTAAGCCCCGAGCGTGCCCTCGTCCCAGCGGGTCACGTGTCATTCCTCTGAGCACCCCGCGCGCCGAAAGGCCAGTTAGCACAGGGTGACAAAAACATGCACGGCAACGCGGAAGGGCAATTCCGCCGGTTTGCACCCTGCGCCGTTCCCACTCATCACCTGCACACCGTCATCGGCCACCCAGAGTGTGACCTCGCGTCCCGGTTGTATCCCACTTCGCTTGAGTTTAAGCATCAGGTCGGCATCACTTTGGACTTGTTCTCCGATCCGCTGGATCACCGCCCGCACCCGCCGCGCGGCGGCCACCGTGGCCATTGGCATTGCCGGCTCTCTCGCTGCCTCAGCCGCCTGTTCGGCCGCTCTGTGTGGGACACCGAGTTCGGCCAGCCCCGGAATGACGTTGCCGTGGGGGCAACGGACCGGATAGGCAAGCATTTCAACCAGTTTCTGCTCGACCTTGTCGGATATCACGTGCTCCCAGCGGCACGCTTCAACGTGCACGTCCTCCCAGGCCAGCCCGATGACACTGAGCAACAGGCACTCAGCCAGCCGGTGCTTGCGCATCACCCGTACCGCCAGCGTCCGGCCCGCCTCCGTCAGCACCAGCTGGCGATCGTCTTCGACCCGGAGCAGCTGGTCACGCTCCATCCTCGCGACGGTCTGGCTCACCGTTGGCCCGCTCTGCGACAGCCGTTCCGCAATCCGTGCCCGCAGCGGAAGGATGCCCTCCTCCTCCAGCTCGAAGATGGTACGCAGGTACATCTCCGTGGTATCGATCAGTCCCTGCGCGGTCACCGGCGCTCCTTCCCCTGCCGATGTTATTTCAGGTCCAGCCCGCGCCGCCCTTCAGGGAGCGAGGCGTTCGACCATCCAGCCCTCCCCGTCGCGCCGGTACCGCAGCCGGTCGTGCAGCCGGTTGACCCGGCCCTGCCAGAACTCGATGGTCTGCGGAACCACGCGATAGCCCCCCCAGAAATCCGGCATCGGCACCGGCGTGCCCGCGGGCCAGCGTTCCGCGAGCTCCGCGTAACGGTCGTCGAGCACCGCGCGAGACTCGATCACCGACGACTGCCTGCTCGCCCACGCGCCAAGCTGTGAGCCGCGGGGACGGGAGCGGAAGTAGGGCTCGCTCTCCTCCGCCGAGAGTGGCGAAACACCACCGCTGATGATCACCTGCCGCCGCTGGGCGAACCACGGGAAGAGCAGGCATCCCCGCGGGTTCGCAGCCAGGTCCTGGCCCTTGCCGGAGCTGCGGTTAGTATAGAAGACGAACCCGTCCGGCCCGTAGCTCTTGAGCAGCACCGTCCGCGACCGTGGCAGCCCAGCGGGCGTCACGGTGGACAAGACCATCGCGTTTGGCTCTGGGAGGCCCGCCGCCACGGCCGCGTCCAGCCAGCCGGAGAACTGCTCCACCGGGTCCCCAGCGAGCATGGATTCGTCCAGGCCGGGGCCTGCTTTCGGGGAAGACCACGCCTGCAACGGGTGCTCATCGGTGTCCACGGGTATTGATCCTCACACAACCCGCAAGCCAGCGAGACGGCAGGCACGGCTGCACGTGTTACGAATCCCCTCGCTACCCCAAAGTGGGCATACGAGGTTGAATGGTGCGGGCTGCCACACAGCGGCCCGCAGGGGCCAGCCTGCCCCACCCTCAGGTGATCAACGCTCCGCAAAACATGCTAGGAGAGTGCAGATGTCTGACTTCAGGCCCGGGCTCGAGGGGGTCGTCGCGTTCGAGACAGAGATCGCCGAGCCGGACCGCGAGGGCGGGTCGCTTCGCTACCGGGGTGTGGACATCGAGGATCTCGTCGGTCAGGTCTCCTACGGCCACGTTTGGGGCCTGCTGGTGGACAACGCCTTCATGCCGGGCCTGCCCCCCACCGAGCCCTACCCGATCCTCATCCGCACCGGCGACATCCGGGTGGACGTTCAGAGCGCCCTGGCCATGCTGGCGCCCGCCAAGGGGATGCGGCCACTGCTGGACATAAGCGACGAGCAGGCACGGGACGACTTGGCCACCGTTTCGGTGATGGCGCTGTCGTTTGTCGCGCAGTCAGCCCGCGGGCCCGTTCTGCCGGCGATCCCCCCGGAGCGCGTGGAAGAGTCCGGGAACATCGTCGAGCGTTTCATGATTCACTGGCGCGGCGACCCCGATCCCCGCCACGTCAAAGCCGTGGATGCCTACTGGACGTCCGCTGCCGAGCACGGCATGAACGCCTCCACGTTCACCGCCCGGGTGATCGCGTCCACCGGTGCCGATGTGCCCGCTGCGATGTCCGGCGCTGTGGCAGCCCTGTCCGGGCCGCTGCACGGCGGTGCGCCCGCGCGCGTCCTGCACATGATCGAAGAGGTCGAGCGGATTGGTGATGCGGCCCGCTACGTCACCACGGCGCTCGACCGCGGTGAACGGCTGATGGGGTTCGGCCACCGCGTGTACCGGGCCGAGGATCCCCGTGCCCGGGTGCTGCGGCGGGCTGCCAAGGAACTTGGCGTGCCCCGGTATGAGGTAGCGGTCGCGCTGGAGGAGGCGGCACTCGCCGAACTGCACGCCCGCCGCCCGGACCGGGTGCTGGCGACCAACGTGGAATACTGGGCCGCGATCGTGCTGGACTTCGCGGAAGTGCCCGCGCACATGTTCACGGCCATGTTCACCTGCGCGAGAACGGCAGGCTGGTCGGCCCACATCCTTGAGCAGAAGCGCACCGGCCGCCTGGTAAGACCCAGTGCACGCTACGTGGGACCAAAATCGCGCCCAGCCCGCGATGCCCCCGGCGCCGACCACGTGCTCGGCAAGCTGTAGGACACCGCACACACCCTCAACCGCCCCGGCCAGAGCCACCCCACCGCCAGCGCAACCGCTCCGCCAGAGCCACCCCTCCGCCAGAGCCACCCCACCGCCAGCGCCTGCTCATGATCATGGGATTGGTGGGCCGCACACCCCACCAATCCCATGATCACCGCCTCCCGAGCGAGCGACGCCTGCGGGTGATCATGGGAAAACGGGGGCCAGAGCCCCCGTTTTCCCATGATCACGCAGGTAACAACCGCCGGAAGCCGACGCGCGGGACGGAAGCCGACACGCGGGACGGAAGCCGGCGCGGGACGGAAGCCGACACGCGGGACGGAAGCCGACGCGCGGGACGGAAGCCGACACGCAGGCCGGAAGCCGACACGCAGGCCGGAAGCCGGCGCGCGGCGGAAGCCGGCGCGCGGCGGAAGCCGACACGCGGGACGGAAGCCGGCGCGGGGCGGAAGCCGACACGCGGGGCGGAAGCTGGCGCGCGGGGCGGAAGCTGGCGCGGGGCTCGGTAGGGTGGGCGGCGTGAGCGAGATCGTGATCCCAGCCGGGTTGCGCCCCGCCGACGGCAGGTTTGGCAGTGGGCCATCGAAGGTCCGCCCCGAACAGGTGGCCGCGCTCGCCGAATCCGGGTCGGCCTACCTCGGCACTTCCCACCGCCAGGCACCCGTCCGGTCGCTGGTGCGCCGGGCCCGGGAGGGCCTCGCGGAGTTGTTCAGCCTTCCGGACGGCTATCAGGTTGTCCTCGGCAACGGTGGGACGACGGCGTTCTGGGAGATTGCGGCATTCGGCTTGGTGCGGGAGAGATCTTTGCACCTATCGTTTGGCGAATTCTCTTCAAAGTTCGCCAAGGTTACGCGGGTGGCGCCGTGGCTCGCCGAGCCCGCTGTCATAGAATCCCCGCCTGGCACGCACCCGCAGCCTCGCGCGGAGCCTGGCGTCGACACCTATGCCCTCACCCACAACGAAACGTCCACGGGCGTCGCCATGCCGGTGCGGCGGGTGGCAGGCGCCGACGATGGCGCGCTGGTGATCGTGGATGCCACCAGCGGGGCGGGTGGGCTGCCGGTCGACATCAGCCAGGCCGACGTGTACTACTTCGCGCCCCAGAAGTGCTTCGGCTCCGACGGTGGCCTGTGGATTGCCCTGATGTCGCCGACTGCGCTAGAACGCGCGAACGGTGTCGCCCAAAGCGGCCGTTACATCCCAGAGTTCTTCTCGCTGCCGGTCGCGATCGACAATTCGGCCAAGCAGCAGACCTACAACACCCCGTCCGTGGCGACTCTGCTGCTGCTCGCCGAGCAGGTGGAGTGGATGCTGGCCCAGGGTGGGCTGGAATGGGCGGTCGCCCACACGGCCGATTCCGCGTCCCGGCTCTACACCTGGGCGGAGAAGGCGCCCTATGCGGCCCCATTCGTGGCCGACCCGGCCCAGCGATCCGCGGTGGTGGGAACCATCGACATCGCGGACACCGTCGACGCCTCGGCGATCACCGCGGCCCTGCGCGAGAACGGGATCGTGGACACCGACTCTTACCGCAAGCTCGGCCGTAACCAGTTGCGGATCGCGATGTTTCCCGCAGTGGACCCGGCGGACGTGGAAGCGCTGACCGGCTGCATCGACTACCTGGTCGAGCGCCTGTAGCCGGCGGCGCGGGTCAGCGCAGCAGCCCTCCGACCAGCACCGCCACGACGAGCAGCGCGAGCACGGTGGGGAGCAGCCAGCGGGTGGTGCGGTTCACAGGCGGCAGCTTAGCCGTCCTTGACCAGCGGCCAGGTTCCGAGCGTCTCATACCGCTGGCGCGCTCCCAGGTGGCTGCGGATCAGGTAGATCTCGTCAGCAACCCATGGCGTTCCCGCGTACTCATCGAGATCGGGCAGCAGTCGGCGGACGTCTACCGGTTCCCGGCACCTGGCCAGGGTCAGGTGCGGGTGGTACTCCCTGCCCTTCCCCGCTGGCGGTGCCCCTGCCACCCGGGCGGCCTTCCCCACCGAGCCAGCCAGGGCCTTGAGGCCGTCCTGGTAGTCACGCACGCCGGTCCACAGCACCCGGGCGCGCTCTTTCTTCGGAAACGCCCCCGCACCGTGCAGGGACAGCGGCAGGCGGGGGCGCTTGGCGGCAGCGCCCGCGAGCCCTCCCGCAAGTTTGCCGGTCACTTTCTCGTCCACCTCACCGAGGAAGGCGAGGGTGAGGTGCCATGCGTCGCGGCCGGTCCAGCGCAGTCCCGGCCAGGCCGGCCGGAGCGGCGCCACCACGCGGTCAAGCTCATCGGCAGCCTGTGCGGGAAGCGCGAGCGCCACGAACAACCTCATAGTCAATTGTGGTCATCCTCACTGGCCTCTTGACCGCAGATTCCGGTCAATAACGGCCAGGGATTCGGTCAGCGTTGCTGGTGCGGGGGCGCCGGCCGGCCGTGCTGGCCAGGGGCGCTGGGCGGCCGTGGCTGGTCCGGGGGCGCCCGCCGGCCGTGGCTGGTGCGGGGCCCCGCCGGGCGGCCGTGGCTGGTGCAGGAGCGTCGGTCAGCCGGGGCTGATCCAGGAGCGTCGTTCAGCCGGCGGTACGGACCGCTAGGCGCAGAACTGAGAGGATCCGCGCGCCGCGAGCGTGGGCCAGCATCAGGCCCACCGCAATGGTGGCTGCCGCCGAGATCACCCCGCCGCCGATGAGGCTGACCCGCGGGCCGAACTGATCCGCGGCCCAGCCGACCAGCGGCGTACCGAGTGGTGCCCCACCGAGGAAGACAAGCATATACAGGCCCATCACCCGGCCCCGCACGGCCGCGGTGGTACTGAGCTGGGTGGTCGCGTTGGCGGTGGTGGTGAACATCAGCAGCGCCAGCCCGGTCGGGACCAGCATCACCAGAAACGACCAGAACACCGGCATCAGCCCGGTGGTCACCTCCAGCATGCCGAAGCTGAGCGACGTCGTGAGCAGAAGCCGCATGCCAGGCCGGGCCCGGCGGGCGGCCAGCAGTGCGCCGCCAAGCGCGCCGACCGCGAACACAGTGGATGCCAGGCCGAACTCGCTGGCCCCGGTGTGGAACACACCTCGGGACATCAATGCGGTCGTGACCTGAAAATTCATGCCAAACGTGGCTACAAAGAAGACCAGGACAAGAGTCAGCCACAGTTCCGGGCGGGCCCTGACATAGCGAAACGCCTCCCGCAACTGTCCGCGGGCCCGTGGCACCCGCTCAAGCGGGTGCAGTTCTGCCGGGCGCATCAACTTCAGGCCCGCCCATACCGCACCGAAGGACGCGGCGTTGACCAGGAAGGCGGTAGGCGTGCCCACAGCGCTGATGACCAGGCCGGCCACTGCTGGCCCAGAGATTCTGGCCAGGTTGAAGGTGGCGCTGTTCAGCGCGATGGCGTTGGCCATGCCCTCACGTCCGACCATCTCGGCCACGAAGGTCTGCCGGGCTGGGTTGTCCACCACCGCAACCAGGCCCAGAGTGAAGGCCAGCAGGTAGACGTGCCACACCCGGACGACGCCGGTGAGCGCGAGGATGCCAAGGACAAGCGCGAGCGCCCCCATGATCGCTTGGGTGACCAGCAGGATTTTGCGCTTGGAGTACCGGTCGGCGACGACCCCGCCCCACAGGCTGAACAGCAGTTGCGGCAGGAACTGCAGCCCGGTGGCGATGCCCAGGGCGGTACCGCTGCCATGGGTGAGGTTCAGCACCAGCCAGTCCTGGGCAACCCGCTGCATCCAGGTGCCGGTGTTGGAGATGACCTGGCCGACGGCGAACAGCCGGTAATTGCGGGTGGCGAGGGAGCGGAACGTCCGCATCCGCCCAGCCCGCCCGGGGGAAGGACGCGGAAGGTCCGCTGGTCCCGGAGGACGCGGCTGGGCCGCCGGTTCCGGAGGATGCGGCTGGGCGGCCGGTCCCGGCGCGACGGTCAGGACTGGCTTAGCTTCTCCAAGATCGGGGCTGCTGCCCGCAAGGTGGCCCGTTCCTGGGGAGTCAGCTCCATGAGCCGCTTCGCCAGCCATGCGTCGCGGCGGCGGCGGGCCTTGTTCACCAGGTCGCGGCCCGCCTCCGTTGCTGTGAGCACTACCTGCCGCCGGTCGCTGGGATGGGGAGCGCGCATCACAAGGTGGGAGTCCACCAGAACGGCGATGACGCGCGTCATGGAGGGTGGTTGCACCTTCTCGTGCCCGGCCAGGTCCCCGGGGCTCATCGCGCCGTGCCGCTCCAGCGCGGCCAGCGCCGCCAGCTGGGTGTCCGAGAGCGAGGGCTCGCCCAGCCCCGGCGCGGTCCGCTCGACTCGCAGCCGCCTGGCCAGTCGGCTCACCGAGATCCGCAGACTGGTGGCCAGGCCAGCGTCGGACCTGTCCTTGGATAGGGTCATATTCATTAGCCTGACTCATTACTTTAGCTAACATTACGTCCTAGCGAAACATTTCGTCAAAACGGTGGGTGGGAGAACCGCATGCCAGGCGCGCGAACCCAGGATCGGTAGCGGGCGAACCCAGGATCGGTAGCGGGCGAACCCAGGATCGGGGCGGGCGAACCCAGGATCGGTAGCGGGCGAACCGCAATGCGGGGCTGGCTAGGCTGGGCTCTGTGACAGCCAACCGGCGCCCGGCACCACCCCCGCTCGAGGCCAACCTCCAGCTCGTGATCGCCATCATCACGGCCGGCTGGCTGATCGCGCTGGCGGTGATGCTGGTGCTGCATGACCAGCTTCCGGCAGCCGACCGGTGGTGGACCTGGACGTGCGCGGCCGGGCTCGCCCTGGGACTGTTTGGCGTCTGGTACACACCACGGGTGGAGCGGGCTCGCGCCCGCAGCGCCGCCCGCCGCGACACCGCACGAGCGGGCACGGCTCAGCCGTGGTCCAGTGATTCGAAGACGGTCTCATCCACCGAGACGCCCGGCAGATCCACCATGTCGTAGCCAAGTTCGTCGATCACCGGCGCCACCGACTGGTCCGGCCCGGGCGGCAGCACGGCCTCGGAGTGTGCCCCGCAGCCGTGATCCACCGACACGACCCTGCCGTCGTCGGGTGCGTACGTATTCGAGCACACCCCGAACACACGCCCAAGCGGGCCACCCAGCCGCGCGAAGAACCCGCAGCTCATGCAGTGCCCTGGCGCCGCATGCGCCAGCGGGCTCCTGGGCCCATGCTCGCTGGCATACCAGCGGACCGCGGCGTCATCCCGCCCAGCCGCCGACAGGACGCGGGCCTGCGCCGGAACCAGGCTGACCTCCCCGGTTGCGTCCCCTGACGGCTCGTCGCCGGGGCCCACCACGGCCGGCGCGAGGTCAGGCCAGTCCGGCATACTCTCCGCGCCTTCCAGCGAGACCAGCGGCACAAGCCGCTCATCGTCGGCTGGAGCGGGCAGGATGTCTCCCACGCCAAGGTCTCCCGGCAGCAGCCGTTCCCGCCACGGCACCCACTGCGGGGCCAGGACAGAATCCGGGCCGGGCAGCAGCACGCTCTCACATGCGGTGGGCGTCTTGGACCGCGCGGCCCGCGACAGCGTGACCGCCCACCGCCAGCCACGGTAGGCAGGGTCAAGGCAGGAGAACAGGTGGGTAACAATTCTGTCCCCATCGACCTCAATGCCTACGTGCTCGCCAACTTTCCCGGCGCCCACCATCTCCGCGATGGCACCTCGCGCCAGGTCAACTGACTGCGCGCAGGCCTCATCCGGTTCTCGCTTGCGCATCCGAACTGGGCTCACGTTCAGTAATTGTCCCCCATCCGGGTGCATGCTTGCATCATGGTGCGGGGAGATCGGGCAGCGCCCAGCCAGCCGGCCCGGACAGAACGTCTCCGGCGCGCCGGACGGTCGGCGGCCGCCGCCGTGCACAGGGGGGTCCACGCGGCCGGCGCCGCCGCCCGTGGGACCGGCGCCGCAGCCCGCGGGACCGCCATCGCGGCCCGGCGGGCCACCCGTGCCGGCATTGCGGCCGCCGGCTGGGGGCAGCACGCGGGCACGGCCGCCACGCAGCGGACCGCACGAGCCGTGCACAGGCTGACGCGCGCTTCCGGCGCTGGCCGTACCGGCCTTGCGAACCTCATGGAACTTTCCGCGGCGGGCAGCGCCGGTGACGCTTTCGTGGCCGTGGCCCTGGCCGGGACCCTCTTCTTCAGCGCCTCCCTTGACCAGGCCCGGGGCCGCATCGCGCTGGCCCTTCTCGTCACCATCGCGCCGTTCGCTGTGCTGGCTCCGCTGGTCGGGCCGATGCTTGACCGGGTGCAGGAGGGACGCCGATTCCTGCTCGCCGGGACAATGCTTGCCCGCGGCCTGCTGTGCTGGGGGATGGCGGGGGCGGTGCTTCACAACGATGCCGTCACCCTGCTGCCAGCCGCGTTTGGGGTGCTCGTGCTCCAGAAGGCCTACGGGGTGACCCGGAGCGCCGTCACGCCGCGGTTGCTGCCGCGTGAGATCACGCTGGTGACCGCGAACGCACGGCTGGCGATGTCTTCCCTCATCGCCTCGACCGTGGGTGCCGGGACCGCCGCCGGGGTGGACCTCATCGCGGGCGGCGGCGTGGGTGGCGCTGCCTGGGCGCTGCGCGTGGGAACAGCCGTGTACCTTGCCGCAACGGCGCTGAGCTTCCGCGTGCCAGGCCGGGTGGACTTTCCCGACGCCCAGCCGGCAGACCCGCAGGCGCCGCAGCCCCCCGGCGCCCCACTGCCGGCAAGCCCGGGCCGCTGGCGGACACTGCGTGGGGTCGGGCCGGACGTCGCCGAAGCAATGCGCGCCAACGCGAGCCTGCGCGCGTTCTCCGGGTTCATGGTGTTCTTCCTCGCGTTCCTGCTTCGGATCGAGCACTTCCCGGGCGTGACCGACAAGATGGCCCTGACGGGGATGATCGTTTGCGCTGGTGTCGGCGGTTTTCTCGGGACCGCGCTGGGGTCGGGCGTTCGGGCGCGGCGGCCGCACCTCATGCTGTTTGGCATGCTGGCGGCAGCCACCACGATCACGGCGGTGGGCGCCGCGTTCTTCGCCCTCTGGGCGGCGCTGGTTGTTTCCCTGGTCGCCGCCTTCACCCAGGTGCTGGGGAAGCTTGCGCTCGACTCCACCGTGCAGCACAAGATCGGCGAAGAGATCCGCTCGTCCACCTTCGCTGCCTCGGAGACCCTGCACCAGCTTTCCTGGGTCGCTGGTGGGCTCGCGGGCCTGGCGATGTCTTTCACCTCAAGTGGCGTTGCCGGACTGACAGTCGCCGCGGTCGGCCTCGCGGTGTCGCTGGTGTTGCTTCTGGGTTTCCGGCGCAGGCGCGTGGTGGCGTCACGGCAGTCGAGAGCGCGAGCCGTTCCGTGAAATGGCGGCCGGTAAATCAGGACTCGATGTCGTCAGCCACCGCCCGCAGCAGCGCCGCGATCTTCCTCGCGTCGCGGGCATCGGGGTGACGGCCACGCCGGTAGGACGCTGACAGGCCATCGAGCAGCTTTATGAGATCCTCGACAAGCACCACCATCTCGTCAGGGTCCTTGTGGTTGCCTTTGGCGACCGTGGTGGGCGGCTCCAGGACGCGCACCTGAAGCGCCTGGACGCCGCGCCGGCCCTCCGCCACGCCAAACTCCACCCGTTGGCCAGATTTGAGCACGGTGCCGGACGGTACGGCGGTGGAGTGAACGAATACCTCGCCACCCCCATCGCGGGTGAGAAAGCCGAACCCTTTGTCGGCGTCATACCACTTGACCTTGCCAGTGGGCACGGACGGACCTCGCGGGGAATAGGAATCGCCAGCTTCGCGCGGGAGTGCGCACTCCCAGGTTAGCCGTTTAGGAGTGGGCAACGTCAGGTCCCTGAGCGTGGTCGTGACAGCGGTGTGACCCCGGCACCTAGGTGACCGGGGTCACACCGTCCGCGGCTCCCACGCTCGGATGGTGCTGGGACGGGATCGCGTGGGTAACCGGGAATAACGAGGCTCCCTCCGCTTCCGCTGCGCGAAGGTCGCACCACCCATATACCCTGCCTGTATCACTCGTAATCACCAGATAGTTACGGGTAATCACCAAAAGACTGGTGCCGTTCGCGCGCCCCGTGCGGCCCGGCTCCGGGCTGACGAGCGGTACTGGCCCAAGGGCGGCTCAGCTCCGTCTCACTAGCGGTACCGCTCCCAGGGCGGCCGCTTTCTTTCCTTCTGCCGCGGATCTCGGTACAGCCGCCAGGCCAGGAAGGCCGCGCTCAGCAGGCACCCGATCCGCAGCAAGATACCGATGTCCGCCTTGACCACATCGACATAGACAACGACGGCGTTTTCCGAACCCCCCTTGACCGCCGCGGTAACCACCGCACCCAACAGCGCGATCACGAGCGGCCCGGCGAACGCGACCCACTTGTCCCTCTTGCCCCAGAGCACGGACATCAACGCCACCGTTGCTCCCACCAGCCACACAGGGAACGGGTAAATCAGGCCACCAACGCCGATCACGACGACGGCGATGGCCTCCCTGACGTGTGCACGCGCAAGGGCGGTGACGGTCCGGGACAGCTGAGCAACGCGAGGGACAAGCTGGCCGACGGCGAACCGGGCCGCGCCGCTGGCAAGACGCATCATGCTGATGGACCGAGCGGATGGGGCGTCCTCATCTGGCGCGGCGGAGCCGGGGCCTGCCTCGGATGCGGCGGCGGAGCCGGAGCCGGGGCCTGCCTCGGATGCGGCGGCGGAGCCGGGGCCCGGGCCTGCCTCGGATGCGGCGGCGGAGCCGGAGCTGGGGCTGGGGCTGGTTTCCGGCTGCCCCTTCCCGGCCTCGTCAGCCGCGAACGGGTCGCCCGCGTCATTCATCTTGCCTATGGGCGCGCTCATTGACTTGGCATCAGTTGGGCGCGGCAAGGGCTGGGTATCGGTAGCCGGCTTCCAGCGGGAAGTGATTGAGCGGTACTTACGCGGCGTGTTGATGGCGGCCGCCGCGGCCTGCGCAAGGTTCCGGTCACCAAACGTGCTCTTGATCCAGGCGGCATCAATCCGGGTGCGCTCCTGGCGCACCAGTTCCTCCGGCTCGCCCAGGGCAGCCAGCACCTCCATGACCCGCGCCGGGTCGGCCAGTCCAGCGGGACCGCACTCGCGCTCAATCTGCGCCTTGGTCCGCCCCACAAAGGCGACCCGGGACCCTTTAGGCAAGTAGTACAGCGCGGCCTCGGTCACTCGGCCGAGGTAGTCCATGATGAGCTTTTCGCCGGAGAGGCGCGCACGGCGCTTCATATCCCCGATCATCCTCCGTCACGCCGCGATTGTGGAGCCTGTCCGCATGGGGTCGTGATGCCGTTTCGGAAGCGCTGGTCCCAGCCCACTGTTCGAAAACCCGCCCGAAATGTCCTCGCGTTTCAGGGACGGCTGAAGGGGTGGCCCCGACAGTACCGGGACCACCCCTTCAGATCCTGGCGCCCCGCCCAGCTGGGCGGGGCGCCAGTCGCGGACCTCGCGGGCCACGCGCAGGAGGGCGTGGGGCCCTCCGGCACGGGCTAGAAGTCCATGTCGCCGCCACCTGGGGCGGCGGGTGCCTTCTCCTTCTCCGGCTTCTCTACGATCACGACCTCGGTCGTGAGGAAGAGGCCGGCGATGGACGCGGCGTTCTGCAGCGCGGACCGGGTGACCTTTGCCGGGTCAATGATCCCCGCTTCGAACATGTCCACATACTCGCCGGTCGCGGCGTCCAGGCCGTTGGCGACCGGAAGGGACTTCACCTTCTCGGCCACCACGCCACCTTCGAGACCGGCGTTCACCGCGATCTGCTTGAGCGGCTCTTCCAGCGCGCGGCGCACGATCTGCGCGCCCGTTGCCTCGTCGCCGGCCAGGTCCAGCTTCTTGAACGCCTCCGTGCCCGCCTGGAGCAGGGCCACGCCACCACCGGGGACGATGCCCTCCTCGACAGCGGCCTTGGCGTTGCGCACCGCGTCCTCGATGCGGTGCTTGCGCTCCTTCAGCTCGACCTCGGTGGCCGCGCCGGCCTTGATCACCGCAACGCCGCCGGCCAGCTTGGCCAGCCGCTCCTGCAGCTTCTCGCGGTCGTAGTCGGAGTCGGTGTTCTCGATTTCGGCCCGGATCTGGTTGACCCGGCCAGAGATCTGCTCCGCGTCGCCCGCACCATCCACGATGGTGGTCTCGTCCTTATTGACGACGACCTTACGCGCACGGCCAAGCAGGTCGAGGTCCGCGGTCTCCAGCTTGAGGCCGACTTCCTCGCTGATGACCTGGCCACCGGTGAGGGTGGCGATGTCACCGAGCATTGCCTTGCGGCGGTCGCCGAAACCGGGCGCCTTCACCGCGACCGACTTGAACAGGCCACGGATCTTGTTGACGACCAGGGTCGCCAGCGCCTCACCCTCGACGTCCTCGGCGATGATGGCCAGCGCCTTGCCGGACTGCACAACCTTGTCCAGCAGCGGCAGCAGGTCCTTGTTGGCCGAGACCTTGGAGTTGATCACGAGGATGTAGGGGTCCTCAAGGACCGCCTCCATGCGCTCGGGGTCAGTGGCGAAGTAGGGCGAGATGTATCCCTTGTCGAAACGCATGCCCTCGGTGAGCTCAAGCTCGAGGCCGAAGGTGTTGCTTTCCTCGACGGTGATGACGCCTTCCTTGCCAACCTTGTCCATCGCCTCGGCGATCATCTCGCCGATCGCTGGGTCACCGGCGGAAATGGAGGCCGTCGAGGCAATCTGCTCTTTGGTCTCCACGTCCTTGGCGAGCTTGGACAGTTCCTCGCTCACCCGCTCCACAGCGGCCTCGATGCCCCGCTTGAGGGACATCGGGTTCGCACCAGCGGCGACGTTGCGCAGGCCCTCACGGACCAGCGCCTGTGCCAGCACCGTCGCCGTGGTGGTGCCGTCGCCGGCGACATCATCGGTCTTCTTGGCGACTTCCTTGACCAGCTCGGCGCCGATCTTCTCCCACGGGTCCTCGAGTTCGATCTCCTTGGCGATGGACACACCATCGTTGGTGATCGTGGGGGCGCCCCACTTCTTCTCCAGAACCACGTTTCGGCCCTTGGGGCCGAGAGTTACCTTGACGGCGTCGGCCAGTTGGTTCATACCGCGCTCGAGGGCGCGCCTCGCGTCCTCATCGAACGCGATCATCTTGGCTGCCATAGGCTCCAGTCCTCCGGGAACTTAGTGGCTGTTGGACGGATCGAGCCGACGCCCGCGACGGCCGGGCCCCTGCCGGCGGCAGTCCCTTCCTGCCTCCGGATGGTGCCCCATCGCCCCGATCCCGCCCTGGCGTTGTCACTCTCATGCCGAGAGTGCCAACGACTTGTTTAGCACTCCGGGGCCGAGAGTGCAAGCCGGTCTGCTGGGCGCGGGACGCAGGCCCACCCGGGTGGGAAGCCCCCGCACCGGGACGGAGTGGCCACAAAGGCGAGGGGTTAGATGGCAGCCCGCGAGACCGGGTTGAGAGCACCGCCCGGTGGCCGGTATAACCAGAGTATGTCCACAACGGAGAAGCTGGCGATCAGCCTTCCCAAGGACCTGATCGAAAAGCTGCGCCGGGCCAAGGACGAGGGAGAGATTGAGTCCGTCTCCGGTCACATCGCCGATCTCCTCCGCCGCGAGGATGACTGGCGAGATGCCCGGGCGACACTCGACCGTATCTTTGCGCGGTGCCCCGGCCCTGAGGCCAAGCACTATGCCTGGGCCCGGCGTGTCCTGGGCGTAGGCCCTAAGACCGCCGCGTGATCGGCGGCCGGATCCTCGACACCAGCGCGCTGCTGCAGGCAGCGCGTGGCACGCCGTATATGCAGGCGCTGCTCTATGTCAGCCACGAGCACCTGATCACGCTCGTGATCCCGGCGCCCTGCCTGGCTGATGCCCTGGCCCGGCTGGACGACCCGGAGCAGCAGGCGCGCATTTTCGACTTGCTGAAGTCCCCCATCGCCAAGGTCGCGCAGTTCGGCGCGAACGAGGCCACCGGCACCGGGCTGCTGCGGGCGAGCGCACTGCCCGCGCGGGCTTCCACCGGCTCGGCGCACGCTGCCTACCTGGCGGCTGACCGTGGCTGGCCGGTAGTGAGCGCGCGTCCTGGCCCCATCCGCGCCGTGCATCCCGAGGTGGAGATCGAGCCGCTGCCCTGACCGGCTCGCGGTCTGGCAGGCTGCCGCGGCCGCACACGGAACCCGCGATGTCCCGGCAGCCTCCGAGAGACCGCGATGGCCGACACCCCTGGGGTGCCGGCCATCGCGGCTGACGTGACGAGCGGAACCTCACACGTTGCGAACAGACTCCGCCTGCGGCCCGCGCTCACCTTGCGTGATGTCGAATTCGACCCGCTGCCCTTCTTCAAGGGTGCGGTAGCCATCCATCATAATGGCGGTGTGGTGCACGAACACGTCCCTGCCACCGTCGACCGCGATGAAGCCGTAGCCTTTGTCCGCGTTGAACCACTTGACGGTGCCCTGAGCCATTACCCAACAACTCCCTAACTACTACGGTCGGGCTTCGGACCCCGCCCTTGCTCTCGCGGGACCCGTCGATCGCGGCGTGTTAGGCGTGCCGGGCAAGTTTTCTTGCCGTTCTCGCCGACCCGACAGCGATCAGCTATGACCTTACCGCCTGCCACACGCCCGGGTGACCCGTTGTGTGCCGAATGCGGACGGGGGACCTTGCCGTAGGTTCTCCAGGAACCGGCTACAACGGTCAACCGGGAAGAACCGGAACATCCACCGTCTCGCAAAGGCCCCGGACCGGCGGGTGCGGCCTAACCAACCGCAGTGGCCGGCCTGCTTCCGTACCTGCTTAATCACCCGCCCGCAACCGCCGGAATCACGGACACATGCGCCCCGGTGGGGACAGGCGTGTCCAGGCCCCGTGCAAACCGGACATCCTCGTCGCCCACATAGACGTTGACGAAGCGCCGCAGATTGCCGGCGTCATCAATAATCCGCCCCCCGATACCGGGATATGACGCATCCAGGCTGGCTATGACGTCGCGCAATGTTCCCGGCTCCGCAGTCACCTGTGCGGACCCTGCGGTGTATGTGCGAAGGATGGTCGGAATACGAACGGAAACGCTCATGCAGGGGCCTGCCTTTCTAGCGCCGTGCCGATTCAAAGGCCTCGAATGCCGCCAGCGAGGGCCTGATCGGAGCCGGAACGTCAGCCTCGGTGCCAGCCGCGTCCAGCGTCTTGAGGCCGTCGCCCGAGTTGATGATCACGGTCTCGGCACCTGGGTCCAGCAGCCCGTCGGCCAGCAGGCCGCGCAGGACGCCGAGCGTGACACCCCCGGCGGTTTCCCCGAAGATGCCCTCCGTGGCGGCCAGCAGCCGGATCGAGCTGACCATCTCAGCGTCGCTCACATCGGCGACCGCCCCGCCCGTGCGGCGCACCACATCGAGCACATACGGCCCATCGGCGGGGTTGCCGATCGCCAAAGACTTGGCGATCGTGGCCGGCCGCACCGGCTGCACCACATCGTGCCCTGCCCGGAAGGCGGCGGCCACCGGTGCGCACCCACTCGCCTGCGCACCGAACACCCGGTACTCGGTGTCGGCCACCAGCCCCAGCGTGATCAGCTCACGGAACGCCTTGTCAATCTTGACCAGCTGGGCGCCAGAGGCGACCGGGACCACGATCTGCGCTGGCAGCCGCCACCCGAGCTGTTCCGCGATCTCGTACCCGATGGTCTTTGACCCCTCGGCATAGTACGGGCGCACGTTGACGTTCACGAACGCCCAGTCTTCACGGTCGTCGGCGAGCTCGGACGCGAGCCGGTTGACGTCGTCATAGGTCCCTTCGACGGGGACCAGCGTGCCACCGTAGACAGCGGTGGCGGCGATCTTCTGCGGCTCCAGATCGGCGGGGATCAGCACCACCGAGCGGATGCCCGCGCGCGCCGCCGCCGCCGCCACCGCGTTGGCGAGGTTCCCCGTGGAGGGGCAGGCCAGCACCTTGTAGCCCAGTTCCACCGCGGCGGCGAGGGCCACCGCGACCACCCGGTCCTTGAACGAGTGCGTGGGGTTGCCGCGCTCGTCCTTGACCCACAGCGCGTTCATGCCGAGTTCCCGCGCGAGCTGGTCAGCGAGGACCAGCCGGGTCCAGCCGGGCTCGGTGTTCGGCGACGCGGCGACCTCCCGCGGCACCGGCAGCAGGCTGGCGTAACGCCAGATCGTGGCAGGCCCCGCCGCGATCTGCGACCGCGTCAGCGGCGGCAGGTCATAGCCGACCTCCAGCGGGCCGAAGCATTCCGCGCAGGCATGAGTGCCGCCCAGATCAGCGGTGGATCCGCATTCGCGGCAGAAAAGGTGGCTGGCGAACCCCAGCCAGGACGGGGACTTCGCGGGCGATGTCATCACGGTGCGGGGCCTTTCTCTCCCTCATCTGTCCCGGCGGTCACATGCGACCGCGGGCCGGAGTTGGCACCTGCCACGGTGTGGCCTCGCTGAGCGCCGTCCCGCCGCTGCGGGCACCGGCGCGGGCATCTCACCGTGGTGGTTGCCGGGGCTTCACAGGGCCGTTCCCTCCACCCCTCTGGATGAGCGTTATGAAGTTGTCCTAGCACTGTAACCGATCGTGGCCGGTGCCCTCGCGGGGCCTGCCACGGCCCGGCCAGGGGTATGGCTTACTCTCACGGTCATGAACGCCAAACCGGGCGGCCGGGTACTGATCGCCTCCAACCGGGGGCCGGTTTCCTTCACCATGGGCTACGACGGCAAGCTGACCAGCCGCCGCGGCGGGGGCGGGGTGGTTTCCGGGCTCTCGGCGGTGGCCGACCAGGCGGAGGTGCTGTGGGTCTGCGCGGCGCTCAGTGACGCGGACCGGGCCGCGGCCCGGGCGGTGCCGGACGGCTACCTGAACTTGTCGCTCAGCGATGGGAACGGGGAGCAGCCACATTCCGGGACGGCCCCGGCCCCGGCCCCGGCGCCGGCGGCAGACCCGGCAGCACAGCCCGCACCGGACTCGGCGGTCCGGATGCTCGACATCTCCCCAGCGGTCTTCGACCGCGCCTACAACGGGGTGGCGAACTCCACCTTGTGGTTCATCCACCACATGCTCTACGACACGCCCAACCAGCCAAATTTCGGGCTCGCGTTCCGCCGGGAATGGGAGTCCTACCGTGCCTACAACGCAGCCTTCGCGTGTGCACTTGCCGAAGGGGCGGGGCCGGCCGGGCAGGGCGCGGTGCGCGCGATGGTGCAGGACTATCACCTGAGCCTGACGCCGCGGATGCTGGCGGAGCGGCGGCCTGACCTGGCGATCGCCCACTTCTCGCACACACCGTGGGCACCGCCGGCCTACTACGCGCTGCTGCCTGCTGATGTGGCGCGTGAGCTGCTCGACGGCATCCTCGGCGCCGATCACGCCGGGTTCCATTCGCAGCGGTGGGTCGATGCCTTCCTCGACTGCTGTGAGGCCGTGCTTGGCGCCGAGGTGGACCGGGTGGCAGCGACCGTCCGGCACCGGGATCACACCACCACCGTGGGGGTGCACCCGCTGGGCGTTGACACGGCCGAACTGCGCACCCGGTCGGCCGCCTCCGACGTGCAAACGCACCTGCGGACCCTGGCCGCAGCCGCGGGTGACTGCAAGGTGATCATCCGGATCGACCGCACCGAACTGTCCAAGAACATCGTCCGGGGCCTGTCCGCCTACCGCGAACTGCTCATCACCCGGCCGGAATGGCGCGGCAGGGTGACCCACCTGGCGTTCGCCTACCCGTCCCGGCATGACCTGCCTGAGTACCGGGAGTACACCGCCAGCGTGCAGCGGCTCGCCCGCGAGATCGTGGACGAGTTCGGCACCGAGGACTGGAACCCGCTGGTGCTCCAGGTCAACGACGACTACCCGCGCTCGCTCGCGGCGTACCGGCTCGCCGACGTGCTGCTCGTCAACCCGATCAGGGACGGCATGAACCTGGTCGCCAAGGAAGGCCCGGTGCTGTCAGAACGCGGCTGCGCGCTGGTGCTGTCCCGGGAGGCGGGCGCCGCCGACGAACTGGCGGAAGGGGCAATTCTGATCAACCCCTACGACGTCAGCGGCACCGCCGAGGCCCTGCACCAGGCCCTTACCATGCCGGATGCCGAACGGCTGCGCCGCGGAGCCCTCCTTGCCAAGGCATGCTCAGCCGCACCACCTGACCAATGGTTCGCCGCACAGGTGAACGCCCTGCCGTGCTAGCTGCTCAGCGCCCCGGCCAGCGCGCCCAGCAGGGCGCTGACCTCCTCCGGGCCGTCCAGCACCAGGTCGGCCCGGCTGGCCAGCTCGGTGACCTCCGCTGAGGCGCTGCACACGGTAACGCCAGGATGCCCGGCGGCGCGCAGCTTGCGCACCGCTTCGAAGGCGGCCAGGTCACCCAAGTCGTCGCCGGCGAACAGCAGTGGCCCGCTGCTTCGTTTGGCCACAAGAGAAAATAGGGCGGAACCCTTATCGACTCCACGGGGGCGCAACTCGATCACCAGCCGGCCGGGTTCACACGCCAGCCCGGTGTCGGCAGCGAGCCTTGCCAGCGGCGCTGCCAGGTCCTTCAGTGCCCCGGCCGGGTCGGCCGCGCGCCGGGTGTGGACCGCAAGCGCGTGCCCCTTGTCCTCCACCCAGGTGCCGGCGGCCGCCGTGGCGAGCAGTCCTGGCAGACGCTGGCGGGCGACAGCGACACCTGGCTGGGAGGGAGGCGAGGCAAGCACGCCGGCCTCCCAGCGCTCCCAGCCGTAGTGGCCGAGCACGATGATGCCGGGGACGGCCTCGAATCCGCCGAGGCCGACGGCGATCTCGGCGGGCCGGCCTGTGATCACCGCCAGCGTCCCCACCAGCGGGGCGAGCCGGATCAGGGCTGGTATCACCGCCGGGTGGGGGCGGGCGGCCGCAGGGTCGGCGACGATCGGGGCGAGGGTGCCATCGAAGTCCACGGCGAGCAGCGCCCGGCCGGGCTCGCGCAGAATGGCGGCCAGCCCCGCCCGGCCTTCCGGGGTGTGCGGGGTGGGCAGCGTGGTGGTCACGGTGTGCCCCCCGGGCGGCGCTCCGCCGCCTGCGATCGCATCCGCTGGCGGCGGGCGCGCTGCCGGCGGAGCCGCTTGACCAGCACCGGATCGAACATGAGCGATTCCGGCCGGTCGATCAGCTCGTTCAGCAACTGGTAGTAGCGGGTCGGCGAGAGTCCCAGTGTGTCGGCGATCGCCTGCTCCTTTGCCCCGGGCTGGCGCCACCAGCCGCGCTCGAAGGCAAGTATCCGCGCCTCGCGCTCGGACAGCGCCGACATATTTCTCCTGCCCTCTTGCGGCTCACGCCGGGCGTGCACCCATCCTAAGGCGTGCGCGGAAACTCCCGTCCGGCCCGTGGGCGCACGGTCGATCACCGGGCACGGTCGTTGCGTGGCCCGCCCGGCAGGACCTTTGGCCTTTCGGCCCAGCCGATATCCACGTACGCTCACGGTTCGTGGGGACATTCGACTGCCTCAGCCTGCTGACCGACTACGGGCTGGACGATGGGTTCGTCGCCGCGTGTCACGGGGTTGCCACCCGGATTGACCCAGGCATCCGGATCATTGACATCACCCACCTGGTGCCACCCGGTGACGTGCGGCGCGGTGCCGCGGTGCTCGCACAGACCATCCCTTACCTGCCCCGGGCGGTGCATGTCGCCGTGGTGGATCCAGGGGTGGGCACGTCCCGCCGCGGGATCGCCGTGGAGGCAGGCGGCAGCATTTTCATCGGGCCCGACAATGGCCTGCTGTCGTGGGCGGTCGCCGCCGTGGGTGGGGCGGCCCGGGCACATCAGCTCACCAACGGTGAGTTCTGGCTGCACCCGGTGTCACAGACGTTCCATGGCCGGGATATTTTCACCCCCGTCGCCGCGCACATTGCCGCGGGCACCGGCCTGGCCGAGATAGGCACCGAGCTCGATCCCGCCCACCTTGTCACCCTGCCGTCCCCGACCAGCCGGGTAAACAACGGTGAGGCTGAAGGTGAGGTCATGTCGGTGGACAGGTTCGGCAACGTGCAACTGTCCATCGCCGCGTCGGACGCGGACCAGCTGGGCATCGGGTTCGGGTCACAGGTGGTGGTCAGGTGCGGGCGCCGTCGGGTGACCGTGCCGTACCTGGAGACGTTCGCCGCCGTTGCCCCCGGCGAGCTCGTCGCCTTCACCGACAGCGCCGGGCTGATCTCGCTCGCGGTCAACGCCGGCGACGCGGCTCAGCAGCTGGGGCTCCCGCCGGGGGCCCACGTCCGGCTGGTCGCGGCGACGCCATCCTGAGCGATCCTTGGCCCAAACAGCTGGGAACGTGGCAGAATGCGCAGGTGCTCCCCCTTAGGAGGAGGACCGCCGTGTCGATGGGGCTATCCCGCCGTGTGAAAGCAGCGGTGGCCTTGGGCCTCGCCCTGGCCAGTCTCGCGCTGGCTAGTTCTCCTGCCCTCGCTGACCAGGTCCGCAATCATGAATGGTGGCTGGCCAAGCTTCATGTGACCGCTGCCTGGCAAAGCAGCCGCGGCGCTGGCGTTACCGTGGCAGTCCTTGACACGGGCGTGGTTGCCACCCAGCCAGACCTCGTGGGCTCGGTAATTTCCGGGCCCGATTACACCAATTCCGGTCGCGCGCCTGGCAGTCTTTACTGGGGTTCCCACGGCACGGCCCTCGCCAGCATCATCGCCGGTCACGGGCATGGAACCGGGGCCGGAGTCATGGGAATCGCACCGCTGGCCAAGGTTCTCTCGGTGCGCGTCACGCTGGAGAGCCGTGACCCGCTGATGACCGATCCTGCTGTCGCCGGGAAACTGCCGTTCGCGATCGCGCACGGAATCAAGTTCGCGGTTCAGCACGGCGCGAGTGTCATCGATTTGCCGCTCGACCCGCTGGCCAAGCCCGGGGCGGCCGTTGCCGCTGGCGCGATTGCGGCCGAGCACGCCGCTGTTGACTATGCCCTGGCGAAGCACGTTGTCCTGGTCGCCCCGGCCGGCGACGATGGTGCGGCCGCGGATATGAAGAACTACCCGGCGGCATATCCGGGTGTCATCGCTGTGGGCGCGTTCAACGCCCAGTTTGCCAAGGCGCGGTATTCCAGCCACCAGTCTTATGTGACGGTTACCGCGGCCGGGGACGCCGTGACAGCCGCCTATCCGCATGGTTACACCACGCTCCGCAGCACCAGTGCCGCCAGCGCGGTGGTGGCAGGCATTGTGGCTCTCATCCAGGCACAGTTCCCAACCCTCACCCCGGAGCAGGTGACCGGGGTGCTCACCGGCAGCACCGTCTACCGGCCACCCGACGGCAAGAGCCGCGGCTCCGGATACGGCACCGTCGATGCGGCCAGGGCACTCGGGGCCGCGGCTCAGTTGACGGAAGTTGTCCCGTCCACCCCGGCGGGCTCCGCCGCTGGTGCGGGACCGCCGTCGCCGCCGAACGTGTACTCCCTGAGTGGCAGCCTTCGCAAAACGCTGGCGGCCGACGTGGCCGTCTCTGTGGCGGTCTTCCTTGTCTTGCTGATGTTCATCCTGCTCTTCCGGCAGCTACGGCGCCGCCGGGCCCGGGCGGCACGGCTGGCTGAGGTCCGCGCGGCGGCGCGCGTGCAGGGGCGCCGCTCGAAGGAGGCCGCGTCCGCGGCGGCCGGAGGCACCGGATTCATGCCCGCGCCACCTGGCAGGCCACGGCCGCCTGCTACTGGTTCCCTGTTCGCCGGTTCCGGGCTGCCCGGCTCCGGTCTTCCTGCCGCTGGATCGGCCAGGGCGACCGGGGGTGGGCCGACAGGCCCCGGGGGTTCCGGCTCCGGGTGGCCTGGTGCTGGACTGCCGGGTTCGGCTCCTCCGGCGGCCGCTGGAACGCCATCTGCCGGGGCAGCCCGGCCGACGTGGGGAGGCGCTTCTTCGGTGCTTCCCGAGAACATGTCTCCGGGTGAGTCCGGCCGTTCTGGCGGCGAGACCTCCCGCGGGCCGCGGCCTGAGATTTCCGGCGGCTCGACTGCCGGGCTTGGCCTCGGGTCATCACGGGCGGGCGGGACCCGGGTACCCAAGGTGTCAGGGAACCCTCCCTGGGATCCGGCCGAAAGGCCGGACAGTGAACTCCCATGGGTCCAGTCGACGGTGCGTCCCGCTGGGGGGATGCGGTCGGTTCCGGCGCGCCCGCCCGAACCGCAAGAGAAATCCTGGGACTCGATAGCGGAGGAGGCCTGGCCGGGCGGCCCGAGCGCGGCAGCGCCGCATCCCCCGGCCATGCCTCCCGCCACCCCATACACCCCCGCCGGCCTTTCCCCACCATCATCGGCCGGCCTTTCCGGGCCACGGCCCGGCCTTTCCTCACCATCGCCGGGCCAGCCTGGCGACGGCGCTCCGGCCCAACTGCCAAACCGGCGCGAGCAAGGCCACACCGGCGGAGAACAGCCCGGCTCCGGGTGGGACACCGGCCCCCCGGCGGCCAGTTTTGGCGCTACCGGCTCGAGTTCGCAAGCCGGGGGCGCTGGCGACATCCCGCCGTGGGGAACGACCGGGTCCTACTCCGCTGCCTCGTCTGAGAGCGGGTCGTACCGTTCTGGTTCGGCTGGCGAGGCCACCGGCGGGTACCGGCCCGGATCCTCCGCAGACGCCACCGGCGGGTACCGAACCGGATCCTCCGCAGACGCCACCGCTGGGTACCCGCCTGAATCATCCGCGGGTGGCTACCTGTCTGGATCTTCCGGAGAGGCTCCGGGTGGGTACCCGCCTGAGCCGGCCGGCGAGACCGGCTCCTATGGAGGCGGCCCAGCGGCAGCGGGCGGTTACCAGGCGGGTGAGTCCTTTGAGGCCGGCACCTCTTATCCGTGGCGGCCGGTGGGGGACAGCACTGAAGGCAAGCGAACCCACCCGCATGGGCCAGTGGGGGAGAGCACAGAGATCTTTCCCACCGTCGGGCCGGAGGAGACCGGCGACTCGCCCAAGTGAGGCGCGGCGGTTGCGCGCTAGCGTGGCTTGGCGCCGTTGGCAGCCAGCACTTCGGCTTTGCGTACCGAGGCATACATCGGTACGTACTCCTGGCCTGACAGCCCCTGAATGGCCTTCATGACCCCGTCAGTGATCGCCCGGCGAGCCAGAGCAGCCTGGGCCGTGCCCTGGTATTCGTCAAATGTGAGCGGCCGCCCAACCTTGATGGCGACCCGGTGCAGCGTGGGAATGGAATGCCCGGGCGGCAGCGCTCGTTCGGTGCCCACCATGGCAACCGGGATGACCGGCGCCCCGGACGCCAGCGCCAGCCAGCCGATGCCGGTGCGTCCCCGGTACAGTCTGCCGTCCGGCGATCTGGTGCCCTCAGGGTAGATGCCGAACAGTTCACCGGCCTCGACCAGGTTCAGGGCTGCCCGCAGGGTGTCATGCGCCGACCGCGCACCCACGCGGTCCACCGACAGCTGCTTGGTGGCACGCAGGTACGCCCCAGCGAACCGCTGGGCTGCCCCGCTTCCCGTGAAGTACTCCGACTTGGCCGCGAAGGTGACCGGCCGCTCCACCATGAGGGGAAGGAAGATGGAATCAAGCAAAGACAAGTGGTTGGAAGCGAGAATCGCACCGCCGGTGCGGGGGATGTGCTCGCCGCCGGTGATCTCAGGGCGCCACAGCAGGTGCAGGATCGGCCCGGCAAGGGCTCTGGAGACCTGGTACTTCACGAAACCCCTTCACCGCCCGGTCGTCGACCGAACCTAACGATATCCGGACTGCGCAGGGCCAGGCACAGCGCGGTCGGTTGGCACCGCCGGCCCGCTCACCGGCGCGTGCGGGTCCAGGCGAACCGACGAAAGGATCACCACGACGAGGGGCAGCACCAGCGGCAAGGCGGCAGCCGGCACGGTCACCCCGGAATCCTCGGCGAACCACCCAAGCACCCCGACCAGCCAGATCGCCGACAGGGCCGCCCGCAGCAGCGGCACCTGCCGGTATGCGCGGGCCAGCAGCCCCGCCCGCATCCGGGCCGGCCAGCCCACAGCGAGGCCGAGCACCACCACGACGACCGGGATCACGAGCACGAACGGGTTCGCCGTGAGCGAGCCGATGTTCGAGCTGACCTTCCGGGCCAGGATGCCGCCCGCCCCGCCATGCAGAACCTGACCGACGAATCCGCCCATGTCGGAGTGGCCGGAGACCGGCACGAAGTAGTTGATGAGCGCGAACACCGTCACCAGCGCCACACCACTAACCGCCGCCAGCGCGACGCGGCGCGCGGTGAGCCTGATGCCCGCTGCAACCGCGGCCAGCAGCAGGAACCCGGGAACCATCGCGGCAGTCCCGCCTACTTTGGCCCCGAAGCCAGGCCAGCCCGCCGCGATGACAGCAAAGGCGGTCACCGCGGCCGTGACCACCAGCGCCTGGGTGCGCGAGCCCCTCCGCAGCACAGCCCCACCGAGCCAGGCGGCGCAGATGATTCCGGCGGCGCCGTAGATGGCGACCGCGTTGTTGCCCAGGCCGTAGAATCGCCCAGCTTCCAGCAGCGACAGGCCAAACGGTGTTTCCAGCGCCAGCCGCGAGCCTGTCATCATGTCGAGCCCGATCACCCCGAGCGTGACCACGGCGACCACACCGGGAGGTCCCAGCGGGTCGCGCCGCCATGGGCCGGCCAGCGCCGTGGCTGCGATCAGCGCCGCCCAGGCGACCGCGGCAACGTACAGCACCGCGGCCGGGTGGGCCAGTGTCCACCACGGGACCAGACTGGCCAGGAAGGTGCCAGCCGGAACGGATGCCGCCCACACCCCCACGGCGCGCGCGACCGCGCGGCGGCGGCGCCGGCGCGCCTGGGCAGCACCCCAGGGTGCTGCCCAGATGAGGCCGAACAGCACCGTGTAACCGAATCCCACCAGCAGGAAGAACGTGGTCACGGTGTCCCGGTAGACCTGGGCGGCGGTGTCCTGGGCCGTCAGCATGCGCAATGTTGCGGGCAGGCTGCCCGGGCCCGTGGGCCGCGCCGTTGCCCGCAGCGGCGAGCCCACCACGGCGGACGGAACCGGAGTCCCGAACCAGCCCAGCACGGTCGGGGTGAGGTCGGTGAGCGTCACGATTCCCGGCTGCCGGGTGGAGGACGCGGTCAGCAGCCCGGCCGGGTAACCCGGGCCGCTGACGATGATGACACGAAGGTGGGGGGCTGAACCGTCGCCGGGAGTGGCCACGACGAGCGTTGTCCCGGCAGGCATGCCGGCCAGGACCTGGCCGAGTTCCCAGTCGAATGACCGGGCGGCCGCGTTGCGGGCGGCATGGCCCGCTGGGCCACCTCCGGAAGGCAGGTTGCCAAGGTCGACCACCGTGAGCGCACACCGTGCCAGCACGGCGGAGGAAAGGCTGGAGGGTGAGGTCAGGTAGGAAGAAACCCGGCCGGACGGGCCGGCGAGCGCGAGTGCCGCACCCCGGCCCACGGCAGTGGCACAGTGACCGGCGCCTGCTGACCTGGCCAGCAGCCCCCACTGCGGGTTGTAGTGAAACCGCGCGTTGTATCTGATGAGGCTCGGCAGTTGGGGCACCTGAGCGGGCATGGGGGTGCGCGGTGGGGCCAGGGCTGGCTGGGTGATCACACCGGGGCTGGCCGGGCACGGGCCGGCGGCAGAATGCGGGAGGGATGACCGTGCGGCTGCGTTGAGCGTGAGCCAGCCATCGGCAGGGCAGGTTCGGGGATTGATCCCACTGACGACCAGTGATCCGATCGAGCCTTCGGCCGCGAGGTGCCACAGCCTGGGGGTGTTGGCCGGCGACACGTCGCTCCAGCGCAGCCCGCCGATGCCGATGAGGACCACGTGCGGCGGGGGGGCCGCAGCGGCTGCGGGCTGCGGGTCGCCGGCCACGGCCAACACGGTGAGGGCAGTCAAGGCAAGCGCCGCCGCCGCCGTGCCGCACACCCGCACCCGGGTCGAACGGTGACCTCCAAACATGCCCTGAGAGCCACGCACGTCGTCAACGGTATCCACTGGTCAGCCGCGGCGCGGTCGCGTCGCAAAGAGGGGGTTGCCCACGGCGGTTGGGCGGCCGGGCACGTTGGTGAGCGCACGCGTCTTCGTTAGGTGCAAATGTTCTGGCTGGCGGTACGGGGCGCGAAGCTTGACACCGGTTGTGGCACGGATCCGGGACCGGTGTGCACAGTGGTTCCGTAGTTGCTCCCGAGTACCAGGGTGAGACCGCCCGTTCCCGGCACCGGCAACAGGGCAGCGCCGTGCAGCTTCCAGGCAAGCAGCCGGGCGGCCTCTCCCTGGCCGGGGTGGTAGCGGATGACGGTCTCGGTCACCGCTTGCGAATGGGCCACACCCGTCCGGGTGACCTTGAAGCCTTCCTGCTTCAGGGCTGCGGCGGCAACGTCCTGCAAGCCCGCGCTCATGGTGCCGTTGAGCACCTTCACGCGGACACTGCGGGGAGACAGTTGCGGCTTCTGGTGGTGCCTCAGCAGGGCCCTGGTGACGGGCACATCGTCACGGAACGCCTGGAATATCAGGCTGTCCTGCGGCTGTGTCCACATCACGTTGGCGGTGTCGGATGGCACGACGACGAAGCGCGGGTAGGTGGGCAGTGTGAAGAAGGTGACCTGGCTGGGTGGCAGGTTCTTCACGCTCATGGCCAGGTTGTAGAGCCCGTGGATGCCGCCGAGCCGGCTGTCAATGGTGATCGACTTGGTCGCGGCGTCCAGGAAACGGAAGACAGCAACCGGGTTGAGTTCCCTGCTCTTGGCCCTGTCCACGAGCGCGGACATGAACGCCTGCTGCCGGTTTATGCGCTCGATGTCACTGCCATTGCCGAGGGTGTAGCGAGCCCGGACGTAACCCAGCGCCTGGGTTCCGCTGAGAAGGTGATGGCCGGAGGACAGGTGAAGCCCTGACTTGGGGTCGTTGATCGGTTTGGTATTGCACTCCGGCACCCCCCCGAGGGCCTTCACCATGTCCTTGAAGCCCGCGAAGTTGATGTCCACGAAGTGGTCGATCCTGATCCCGGTGTCCTTCTCCAGGGTCCTGATCGTGCAGGCGGTACCACGGTCGGTGTTGTTGCCGTTCAGGTTGCCGATCGCGAACGCCTCGTTGATCTTGTACGTCGTGGCGGCGGACATCTTCCCATTGCTCATCTGGCACGCCGGGATGTCCACCCAGGAGTCCCGCGGGATGGACATGATGTCCGCCCAGCGCCGGTCAGCGGCGATGTGCACAACCAGCAGCGTGTCGGACTGGTCGGTGGTGAGCTTCGCACTGTTGCCGTACCTGGCGGACTGCCCGGCCCGCGTATCCGAGCCAATGACCAGGATGTTCTCTGCCTTTGGATGGGACTCGGCGGGCTGGGCGCCGACCATGCCAGAGACATCGACCTGGCGCAGGTTGCCGTTCAGGTGCCGGACCACGAGGTAGGAGCCTGTGGCGGCGATCAGGGCAATGACCGCCAATGTTCCGCCCGTCCAGGCTAGAACTCTTATCTTCCGGCTCCGGCGGGGCACAGGTGATGCGGCTTCGGCTCCCTGCTTCGAGCCAGCCAACGTAGGGTCAGCGGCGGCACTCGATTCGCCGGAACCCGCGTGACCAGGGCTTTCGTGGCCTGAACCGGTGACGGGATCTGCCGGGTCAGCCGGATCCATCATCTCTCCCCATAACCGTGTCGACTGGGGCGTACCCCGTCCGGTTGCCAGCCCGTCAGCGCTCGCCTGCCGCCCACCACCCCCCGGTGGGCTTCCTGGCTCCCCCCGTCCGGCGGTCAGCTACCCGCCCGTTGGGTCCCAAACAGGCGATTCAGCCTCCTACTGCACACAAACGCGTCAATAGCGCGCAAAGTTTCACGGCCGGAAGCCGCTACCCCCGGTGCGTAACCAGGTTTCCCCTGAGGATGGACGGTACCCAGGAAAACTGCTGGCAATGCGGGTCGTTGACGACGATCTTTCCGGTGCCCGCTCGCACCGGCGAGCGCTGCCGAGCCGCGGAAACGCGGGCGCCGTCATGGCGTGTCCGGTGCGGCTAACCCATGAGCGCCTGGCAGGCACTATGAGACGTGGCGCGGACTTCGCATTCGGGAATGTCAGATGCTGACCTGGTGCGTGACGCCGTGGGCGGGGCCAAGGAGCCGTTCGCGGAACTGGTGACGCGCCACTGGGATACCGCCGTCTTCCTGGCAGCCCGGGTCCTTGGCTCGGCGGAACTGGCGCGCGACGCCGCGCAGGAGGCCACGGTGGCGGCGATGACGAACCTTGATCGCCTGCGGTCGCCCGACCGGTTCGGTGCCTGGTTCTGCGGAATCGCCCTCAACGTGGCACGACGGTGGCTTCGGCAGCTCAGGCCGGAAGGCCCCCGGCTGCACACCGAACTCGCTTCCGAGTCCCCCGGCCCCGCCGAAATGGTGGAGACCGCCGAGATCACCGCCCGGGTACGGGGCGCCATCGCAGCGCTCCCCGACGGGCAACGCGCCGCCGTTTTGCTGTTCTACCTGCAAGGGCTAAGCCACCGCGAAGTAGCTGGTGAGCTTGGAATCTCAGTCGGGGCAGTGAAGTCGCGGCTGCACCAGGCGCGGGCCTCCCTCGCGCCACGGCTCGCCACGATCATCGGCGCTCCGGCAGGAATCGATGGCCCGCACCCCGACGCCGCCCCTCGCCTGATAGGCACCACAGGCCGCCGCACCGGCACCCCAGGCCGCAGCACCGGCACCCCAGGCCGCAGCGGCGCGCCACAGCACACAGATGTCCCGCATGGAACCGGCAGCCCAGAAGGAGGAGCCATGACGACAGCCGATGACCAGGAGTGGATCGATGCGTCGGTCGCGGAGGTCCGCCGGGGCGAGGGCTATCAGCTGGCCACCGGCTTGCTCGACGCAGCCGGCTCCCGCCTCTCGGAGGTAAGGATCACCCGCCTTATGGATTCGGTGTTCTACGCCGCCGTGATCGTGGACGGGCCGACGGGGGTGCGGGAGGTCGATTCACGGCCGAGCGACGCCGTGAATCTGGCACTGGTGGCGGACGCGCCGATCCGGGTTGAGTTCCTGTCCTACCCGGTCGCAACGGCCGAGCTGGCGGCAGAGGCACAGCAGCGGAGGCGGGAGTTTTTGCAGGAACCGGGCACGCCTCAGCGGTGATCCGGCCCACTGGGCCGCGTGGCCAGGTGCCCCGGCCGGAACGGCGGGCTGGCCGGAACCGCTGTGATGATGCAATCTCGTTGTGGGTGCTCCCTCCAGGTTGGGGGCTGGAACGCTGGAATGGTCACACCGATGGCTGTTAAGGTCCGGGCTCTGCGCCCCGGCGATGGATCAGGAATTGCGCGGGCGTGGCTGCACGCGGCTGCCTACTATGCGGACCTCGATCCTGATCACTTTCGTGTGCCCAGCGCGGAGGGACTTGCACGCGACTTTGAGGGACGGGCCGGGCGCGCTGGCGAGGATGTCCTGGAGCTCGCCGCCGATCTTGATGGCCGCGCCGTTGGCTGGCTTTCCGCGCGAATAGAGAAACCAAGTCCGCACGCGGCGGCACAACTCACGCGCGAGCACGGCTGGACACGGCTTGTCGTGGATGCCCTGATCGTGGACCCTGAGGTATGGCGCCGAGGGGCCGGCACCGCGCTGCTTGAGGCCGCGGAATCGTGGGGACGCGACCGGGGTGCCGTGGTTGCGAGGCTGGACACTTACGCCGAGAGCCCAGTCTCGGTTCCCTTCTATGAAGACCGCATGGGCTACCGGCGGCGCTCGATCATCTATCAAAAGTGGCTCTGACAAGATTTTAGCGCGGGAGCGGGCGCGCAGCCCATCGCTTCCTCCGGCCTAATGGCCGCCCGCCAGCCCGCTGGCAAGGCGTACGTCTCTTTCAAGGGCGCCGATTCGGCGCAAGAGGTAGCTGGAGAAGTAGTTGCCGTACTTGCGCTGCAAATCGGGGCGCTGCCAGTCATGGCCATGGATCGTGCCTCGGCAGGTTGCGCTCTCGCAGTGGCACGGCATCTCCCCGTCGTAGTCATCGAACAGTGCGTAATCCGTGGTCAGCTCCTCACCCGCGCCGATATCGCGCATGGCCACCACGACGACATTGCCTGCGAAACCCACGTTCGGCTCGCACGAGTGATTGAGAAAGAGCATGACGGGCTCATACTCAGCCTGGTCCAGGGCCACCAGGTGAAACTCGTCAGCAATCTGTATCTCTGAGTTGCGCAGCCGGTCCGGTAGCGAGAGCAGGGTAGTGGTGTCCACGATGTGGCCACCCTTGATCGCCACGATCTCGTCCCGGGCGATCTGCGCCACCGCGAATAGCCCGCGACCTTGGATCTGGCTGGCCTGGCCCTTGGCCGCTTTCGGTGAGATGTAGCTGGAGACGATCACAGCTACTCCAATCTTGGCGTCACAGGCAAGTAGTCCTTCCCGCGAACGGCGCCCATCGAACTGGTGGGAGCAAACGCACGAATGGACTTGCGAGATTTTGCCAGCACCCAGCGATTTGAAAGCCGCCTCCGGTGTTTCGGCCCGGCCTTTGACGGGTGCGTGCGCCGCCCGAGCGTGGCGTAAAAGGCCCGGGCGACTGGTATGCCTGCGCGACGTAGAGCTTTCTCGGGTACAGCGACCGGGTGAGGCCGACTGCGGGCCACGAGAACGCGTACGCCGCGAAGCCTGCGAGACGCTCCCCGGCGCTGTCCCGGGAGAGCAAAGCATGGGCCGCGGGCGGGTCGGCGAAGAGCGCCACATGGATCTGCCCCATCCGCGCGCGCTGCCCATGTGCGGGGGTTGCCTGAAGGCGATCATGCTGCAAGACTGGTGTTCACGCTGCTCCGGACCCCGGCAGGTGATAACAACTATCACCCCTGGGGGTTGGCTCTGGTGAGTCCTGGAGACACGGACATCGTCCTTAGCATTCGGTCGCCTGACCGTCCGAGTGCTATTCCCGTATCGAGCGGCCCGCACGATCCCTGTGACCCCTGAGCCGCGCAGTGACGACCAGGGTCTCACGACACTTCCTCTTGCTGGTCATCCCGGCCACGGCTGCACAGCGAGCCTGCTGCGTCAGGCGACCCGCATTGTGGAGGGCCGGGTGGAAGGCGGCTACACCGGCGCGTTTGAGCTCATTTGCTGCGAGTGCGGCGATCACCCTTATCCGGATTACTCCGAGATCTCGCCCCGGCTTCAGCGGATCCGCGGGCCTTACACGATGAGGGCCGGCCTTGCAACGTATGCGAAGCACCCCGGGCTGACCTGACAGCGCGGGGCTTGGGTCCCCGAACGGGGGCGGAGCCCGGTCCTCTGGGGGGTAGGGACCGGGCTCCGGGGACGGACGGCCCGCGGGGCTTCCCGGGCATGGCCAAGGGCGGCTGCGCTCGCCCGAGTCTGCCGCGGAGCGCGCGCTGCGCGGTGTTGCGGTCAGATTCGGGCGGCTGGCGGCAGGCATCCGGCTTGGGCCGGACTGGACTTGGGTGCCGCAGGCCGGCGCCTGGGGACGTTAATGGTTGGCCCGCTGCGCCATGAAGGTATGGCCCGCCGCCTTGAGCCTGGCGGCCAGTGCGGTACCCATCGCGGTCGCGGGTGTGAGGACACCGGCGCGGCCGGGCAGACGGTCGCGGTCCAGTGCGAGGCAGAGCGCGCTTTCGCCAAGCATTACCGATGTGGCCTGGTAGCCCGGGTCGCCGCGGGCCGCTGCGCTGGCGACATAGCGCACGCCGGCCGAGGTGCGCGTGTGGATCTTCATCCGGAACATGCCCGCGCGGCGTGTCTTTTCGCTGGGACCCTGGCCGGGTAGCGGCAGCACATGGTCGAGTAGCGTCCTGGAGGGCCCAAACCCCAGCCCTGCGGTCACACCAGCAACCGCCGCGGCGACCGCGGCGCCCTTGACCGCCCCGGCCGGGCCGGCGCCGAGGCCGGTGACCTCGCGGTAGCGGAACTTGCGGCCGTAGGCCCAGCCCTGCAGGGCGTTGCTCCGGCGCACGACCCGGGTGTTGATGCCCGCCATCAGGAATGGGCCGACCCAGCTCCCCAGATCGTCGTCGCGCTTGATCCACCCCAGGTCGCGCTCGTCACCGAGGTAGGGTTCCGCCGCCCGATCGGGGCTGAGCGCATACGGGTCCGCCACCACCTTGCGGGCCGCGGCACTGGCCCGCACCTCGTCCAGCTGCCCCTTCCCCGAGGCCAGCGTCCCGCCACTCATGCCACCCTTGAAGACCGTCACGACCAGGGTCGTGTCCTCCAAGTCACCGGCGCCCTCCGCACGGGCCGCATCATGGAGCAGCAGCACACCCAGATCGGAGGGGATGGAGTCCACTCCGCAGCAGTGCACAATGCGCGTGCCCGTCGCCGCAGCGACGTCGTGGTAGCGGTCGATGCTCTCCCGCATGAACAGCACCTCGCCGGCCAGGTCCGCGTAGTCGGTACCCGCTGTGGCGCACGCCTCGACCAGCGCGAGCCCGTGCGGACGGTAAGGGCCGGCCGTGGTCGCTACCACGCGGGCGGCGCGCGCCAGTGCCGCAAGGGACGCCGGGTCGGTGACGTCCGCGACCAGCAGCGGCCACGCCGCCGCCGCCGCGCCGAGCCGCGCCCGGATACCGGCAAGTCGTACCCTAGAGCGTCCGGCAAGCCCGACCCGCACGCCCTCCGGCGCATGGTCAGCGAGGTAGCCCGCCACCAGCCGCCCGACGAAGCCAGAGGCCCCCAGTACCACCACGTCCAAGTCACGGTCGCTGCCCACCGTTTCACGCTAGCGACACCGGCCGCTCCCAGGCAACGAAACCCAATCGCCCCAGCAATCTCAAGCTATCGCAGGCCGGCCTGCATTTCCGATCGCGCGCACCTGGTCACGTTCTGCCTCTGCCGTGCGGTTCAGCGTCTCCGCCGCGTGATGCAATGTGGCAATCACCTCGCTGAGTTGGCTGGCGTGTTGGGCGAGCGCTTCGGGCGTCCGGAGGTCGTGGCATCGGGCGTGGGCCGGCGCCCACTGCTCATCGCTGTACACAAGTCGGCCTGTCCAAACGGCCAGGTCTTCTGCCTCGCTGCCAAGCCGGGGCTGATCGTCCCTTCGCACAGCTGGGGGATCGTTTCAGCTCCTTGCGGGAGAGCCCGTGCGGGCATCGAGTTGACCGGGATCGCGCGCAACAGCATGAGATCCGCCGCCGTGGCTGGGTCGGTGAGAAGGGCCGTGTCGAGCGTCTGGGCGGCATCCACAGGCTTCGGGCTGCGACGCGCAGCCTGTGGCGCACGTCCTCGAACCTGGCGCTGCGGGAGGTGCCCGCATTCGCCAGGTTCACAGCCATGGGAGCTATCTGCCAGGCCCACCAGGACACCTCAGCGGCGAGCGCCTTGGTGATTTGGGTGGAGGCGATGACGGGCGCCCACCTGGACGCGTAGGTCCGGTCTGGCGCGAAATGGGTGTGCAGCAGGTCTCGGGCGAGTGTGAGCGACTTCGCCGCGCAGGCAAGGCAAACGGCGGCCTGGCTGCGGTTTTGGGGGACCGGCCTGGCCTGGCGGAAACGGGAGTATCCGAATGCCCGCATTGCGTGCCTGAGGGGTTCGCGCGCTTCGACGATCGCGCGGGGCCAGCCGTGAAGTGACGGCGCGTCGCCGATCATCAGATAACCGGCCGCGCCCGTGTCACCGAGGTCACCATCGGGATACCTCATGGGCCAGGCACAGCGCACGCCGCCCCGCCCCCAGCGGAGCCCGTTCTCCGGCCGCTTCTCCACCAAGAGCCGCGCCTACTCCACCACCCTCGGCGCACTCCGCGCCGACCGCGCCGCCGGGTTGAGCCGAGCAGGGGACCTACTGCGTAGCAGGGGACCTACTGCGTAGGAGATATCCGGAGGCTGACGCTGTAGCCACCTGCGAAACCCAGGCCAGGACGCTCTGCTGTAGGCCAAGTTATCTGGTCATCAAACCCAGCCGCTGTTCCGTAAACCTCTGCCAGCACCACTCAGCCCGCCCGGCAAGACGATGTCGCCGCGCTAGCTCGGATCTCCCATCCGATCGGTCCAGAGGACAAGGTTGTTCCGGGCTCTGACGGTGGCGGGGTGGCTGGAGCCCAGCACGCGCTCGACATTGGGGAGCAGCTCTGCGAACAGAACGCGGGCCCGGCCCGGATTGCCCGCCTCCCCGGTCCAGTAGGCGAGGTTGGTGCGGGCTTTTAGGGTCTCTGGGTGGTCGGGGCCAAGCACTCGCTCGACATCGGGGAGCAGCTCTGCGAACAGATCGCGGGCCCGGCCCGGATTGCCCGCCTCCCCGGTCGAGCCGGCGAGGTTCGCGCGCGCGGTCAGGGTGTCTGGGTCCCTGGGGCCAAGTACGTGAGCGGAGATTTTCAGGATGGCGTCGTGCTCCGCCTCCGCCTCCTTGAGCTTGCCTAGCTCACGCAAGACCATGGCGTGATTTCCCGGCTACGCAAGGTGCGGCGATGCTCTGGTCCCAGTTCGGGGTTGCTGGCTTGAGCCTGCCATGCGTGAAGCCAGCCATATTCGGCAATGACATATCGCCCTTGGGTGAACGCGGTTGCGGCCAGTGAATCCGCATCTGCGGGCTCTGCGGCATCGATCGCGGCACGGACCACGGATTCGGGCACGTGGCTGCTGGACCCCTCACGGCGCTGGATGGTGTCGACGAGGTAATCGAAAACTTCGACGGGGCCATCATCCGTGCGGGCGTCGAGCAGGGCGGCGGTGGCCTGAGCCGTCCGGGTCGCCCACACCCACGCGTTCGCGAGCGGCTCGCGAGGCTGCCGGGCATGCTCGGCATCTTCCAGGTAGTACGCGTGCACAGCATCCAGCACGGCACGCGGAATCGCGGACGTGTAGCCCGCGCGGCGGATATCTATCGCAGCACTGATCAACGCGGCCCCACGAGCGTGCGGGCCTGGGGAGTCGCGGGCATCCTCCCACTCCTGCAGCAGCTTAGGGCCAGTGGCCAGGTACTCGGCGACACCGTAGGTCTGAGCATTACGGAGCGCCTCCGTAAGACCAGGATCCCCCGCCCGGGCAGCACGATCCAGCTCGCCCGCAGAAAACATCCGCGGCACACGAATCCTGTGAGCTTGATCAATAACCTGCCGGGTGTCCCGCAGTCCTGCCGTTCGTCAGCCGACGGGCTGTCGGCCGTGATCCGCGCCAGTTTCCGCGGCACGAATGGTAGCGATGATGACCCGGTAATGACCAGCCCCAGTGAGCATGCGGCTATTAAGCAGGGCGACGGTCAGCCCGCCGGTTCCCAGATAGCGTTCCAACTCATCCAGCCACAGCACGCACCGTCGTTCCTGGGCCGCCCTTCTCGCTGCAGCTGGGGCTGCCTCCCGGTTATTCGGACAGATCAGCAGATGATCCGCCAGCATCGCTCTCATCGCCTCGAACCCGGCTCGGGTCTTGCCCGCAGTCGAATCACCGGCCAGCAGGACGAAACCGCCGACCGCCAGACACTGACGCAGGTCACTATCGATGTCACGAGGCACGAAAGCAGGCACATACTCCCGCGTCGGCCGGTCAGGATGACCTCCGGAGGCGATCTGACTGGGGATGGCCCTATGAACGCCAAGCTGCCTAGGATCTGTGATGTCGCGGACCCTGGGCAGGCGGCCGTCTGGCAGTACCAGGCAATCGTCCTTGACTTTGAACCGCTGCTCATCCCGGCGCTCTGTCACCCGCCTGTACTTGTCCTGCCAGTTCGTGCCGACGGCCACCACCACGACTGCCAGGCTGGTTGCCCCCGCTAGCGCCCACAAGTTCTTAATGCCGGCAGCCCGAAGCACTGCCGGAGTTCCAGCCAATAACGTCAGCGCACCGACGACAAACGCAATCCGGGTCTCTCGCCAGCTGCTACCCATCACGTCATCTTCTTCTGTGAAGATCCTCCCAGGCGACGGAGGCCCCCTTCCACGCCGCCCGGCATTGCCACTGATCCAGACAACACCGCATTCGGGGCCCAGCGGGCTCTTCAACCAGGCCTGTACCGCACAGGCTGAACCACCAGTATCACCCCATTCGGAGACGGTCGCCATCTTGGAATCCTGCGGATTAAGAGACCGCTGCTCTGCGTTTCCGCACGTCCACGGGCGTCCATCTGTGCAGGTCATCGTACGGTGTGTACCTCCATGGACGGTGCCGGACGTGGGTGAACTGCAACTAAAACTGCAACTGACTCAGTCTCCTCCATCCACTGGCGGCCCGCTTTGCCGAGGATGGGCTGCCGGGGGGGCGCACACCTGGCTGCGTCCCGGTGTGTGAGCGGATGCCAACCTTGTGGGGTCTAGCGACTCGGCCTTTGTCTTGTAATGGGGGACTCGCGGCCCGGGAATATGTAGACAGCTCCGGAGGCGGTACCGGTAGCGGCTGATCTCCAAGTCCACCGTGTCGTCGGTATGCCAGCAGATCAAGGAGGAGTACCAGGCATGGGCGCTGCGCCGCCTCGACGACACCGAGGATCTCAAGGATCGCTGACGGTCCTCAAACTGTCAGAGCCACCGCATAACCTGACCATGAAGCCGGAAGCACGCCGATTTACACCGGATTCCGGACGCCACCCTACCCACCGCCAGTGACAGGCTCCACCGACAGACCCAACCTGCGGTCGCCGTGTTCGGCCTGATCAGGCGCTCTGAGCCGCCGGTTTTACAGATGAGTACCGCTGTCATCCGGTTATGTGCTATGACCTGGGCAATCCCGGGGAGTCGACGGCTCCCGGAGCCCACTTATCCCACGTATGTCCCACGCCGAACGGCCCTGGCCAATCCGCATTCAGCGAGTCCCGAGACCCTGCGGCTCCCAGGTCTGAGCGGAATCGTCGCGGCAAATTGCCCTCAGCCTTCAGAGCTGCAGTCACGGATAGGTGGTCTCATCTGGGTTGTCATTTGTGGTCTCCGGGGTGCTGAGCTGCAGGTAGGTGTCCAGGCCGGTCAGGTGCAGCAGCCGCAGGACGGTCGGTTTCGCGCCAGTGAGGACGAGGCGATGCCCGCACCCGGCCTGGCGTTTGTGTGCCCAGACCAGGACCGAAAGACCAGCGCAATCGGTGAAGCTAAGCCCGGACAGGTCCAGCACGAGGACCGGCGAGTGGTTCTCCAGGGCACTGCTGATGGCGCGGCGCAGGTGGTCCCTGTTGGACACGTCCAGCTCGCCCTGCAGCCGCAGCACTGATCGCTTGCTGTAGTGTTCGGCGATGACGGCTAGGTACGTACTCGCATTCATCGGCCGTGCTTCCGCGGAGACGAGCAGCGCTGTGCCGGGGAAGATGGCATTAGTGCCGGTACCGCATGCTGACGGCCGTTTCCGAGGGCCGCATGCCGGTGACCGGCCCAGGCGATGACAGCTGATGCGAAGCATCGGCCCGGACTGGCTGAGGCCATGGGGCGGAGCCGTGGGAGCGTAGCTCGCAACGTGCGGTCGCCGCAGACTCTCCAGGCTTGGGCGGGCTCACCTGCGGCCACCGCTACACGGCGCAGAAGAGGGAAGCGCCCCCCTGCGGCCAGCCCATCCCGCTCGCGAATCCCATCTGCCACAGATCGTCACCTCCGGAGGTGCGATCCGCGGACACACGGCGGAACCAAGGGCAATCTACCGTGCCCCGCGCCTTCCTGCAAACAGCCGGGCGAGTCGTCGGCCGCACTCGCCCGGCACGGCATACAAGGGGCAGGTAACACGAGGACGCTGTGCCAGCAAAGGGCTGAGCAGCTCGCCGCGCGGGCTAGACCTCTGGGCTCGTCTCAGGACCGACCAGGCCAGTCAGGCCTAAGTCCGACGGGCGGAGATCACCAACTCGGTCATCGCTGGCAGGCCCGGTGCTGCCGCCCAGTATCTCGGTGGCCACATCCGCGACACGCCTACGTGAATCGCGTGCCCGCCTGCGCAGCACGTCGAAGGCCGTGACCGCATCCAGGTGATGAGTGCCCATGAGGTAACCGACGGCCCGCTCGATGACCACCCGGTAGTCCAGGGCGTACTTTAGCTGGTCGGCCACGATGCCGTGTTCCTGAGCTGCCAGGGCGCCGGTCAGGACCTCCGCGATGAGGCCGCTGTAGGCGGTCAGGGCGTTGACGTCTGACTTATCCCATTCGACGGGCTCGTCGCGGTAGACATTCAAGGTGCCGACGGGACTGCTGCCGAGCAGGATCGGAGTGCCAGCGACCGCCTGCACCTCGGCAGATAGCCACGTGCGCAGTTCCGGCGGCGGACGCCTGAGCCTCCTCCAGCTGGCGGCCAGCCTCGTCGGAGGCAGCCACATAGGACAGGTAGCCCGACTCGGTGATGAACATGACGCCAGCGCCGCCGTAGCCGAACACGCCATGGACCGCATCGACGGTGCGTTTATCACGCCTGCCACGTCGGCGTCGAACGCGGCCTCGCGAAGCCGTTGCAGGCTCGACCGCAGCGCCCCCTCGTCAATGTGCGCCGTCATCACCGTCTCCTCAGGAACGACACATGCCCGGCCGGGCCACACCCTTCAGCCTGCCCGTCGTGGTGCCCAAGGCGCAGGATGTGGCCAGGCTACTTGAATGACACCAGCCTGGTCTCCCCCTCCCCGGCGAATGCACAGGCCCGGGGGTGAACCGTCCCGGCCTAGCCGGTCCGTGAACGGGACGCCCGTTGCTGGGCAGCAGCCCGGTGACCAGGCGCAGGCTGTATGAGGGCAGATGTGGACAAGTGGGCGCGACCGAGGGCATCGGGAACCTGGGTCGACGGGCCGCTGAGCACGCCTCCCGATGATGCCGAGGTGCTCCGGTACCGGGCTAGCCTACGGCTGGACTCCGCCAGCGGCGCAGGCGCATCCGGAATGATGGGGGAAAGAAGAGAACGCGCTCGTCAGCACGGGCGAAGCGGGGAGCCGGTGAGCGGAGTCGAACCGCTGACCTGCCGTTTACAAGACAACGGGCTCCTATGCCGCGCTGTGTCGGGATTTCCGCTCCGGGCCCTTCTGGCTCGTCGGGGGCTAGTGGCCGTGCCGGTTCTGTCCGCTCGGGACGGCTGACGCCGCCGGTGCGCGGTCCGTTCGGTCCCCGGATGGGCTCCGCGCCGCCGGTCACTGCGCCCTGCGCCTCGGGATCATTGCCGCTACCGCTTCGCTCCGCACCGGGTTGCCTGCCGCGAGTTGGTCGTTCCACTGCCGGATGGTCGCGAACGCGTCAGCGATGTCGTCTGCCCGGAGCCGCGCCAGCTCGATGTGCCCGAGCAGCGGGACTAGGTAGGTGCCGATGCAGATGCAGTAGTTACGCCGCGTCGTGGGCTTGAGATCCGGTCGCTGCGCCACCCAGCGGGTCAGGTACTGCCCGACAGTCAGCCTGTTCGACGGATCGGCGCCTTTCCGGGCCTTATCCTTCGCCCGATCACGATCTGCCTGCGCCTCGTCACGTGTCGCGAAACCGCCTCGGCGCATCCGCTTGCGCTTGCCGTTCGGCCCAGGCGGCAGTTCCAATGTGTAGTACCAGGTCCCATGGCGGGGATTCCACGAGCCATCGGCGCGCCGCAGCTTCGGGCACCGGTTGCCACGCTCCTTTAAGCCGTCCTCGCCAAGGCATTTGCAGCGTTTGTAGAAGGGATCCTTCACTAGACAACCTCCTGATCTGCGGGAACTGGGATTTCCCCGGCTGCCCCTGTGGTTGTGGCACGTGGTGGCTGTACTCCTTCAGTCCTCC